>OJDW01000016.1_pt1 | contig 220425 bp, 204 predicted proteins | sample 1593131 | NCBI WGS metagenome assembly OJDW01 (sample SAMN05416874, study PRJEB24817) | seawater metagenome | isolation source: Sea water | place: Canada:Atlantic | collected 2013-11 | reverse complement strand
AAAAAGTAGCTAAGAAAGCTACAAAGAAAAAAGCAACTAAGAAAAAAGTAGCTAAAAAAGCAACTAAGAAAAAAACAGCTAAGAAAAAAGTAGCTAAGAAAGCCACTAAGAAAAAAGTAGCTAAGAAAAAAGTTGCCAAGAAAAAAACTAAAAGAAAGCCAAACGCTGCTTTCATGAAGCCACTTCAGGTTTCTGAGAAACTAGCTGCTGTTATCGGTAACAAGCCAGTTCCAAGAACTCAGGCTGTTAAGCTTATCTGGAAATACATCAAGAAGCATGACCTTCAAAACCCTAAGAACAGAAGAAACATCCTAGCTGATGCTAAGTTAAAAGCTGTTTTTGGAAAAGGCGAAGTAACTATGTTCGAACTTGCTAAGATCCTTAATAAGCACCTAAGCTAAGAATATAAAGACATTTTTTTATATTTTGAAGGCCCGCGTTATGCGGGCCTTCTTATTATTTGCATATGAGTGATTTTTATTTATAATTTTATTATTATGAATAAGCAGGTTAAGGCAGAAGATTCTCCTTAATCATTTTACCAGGAGAATGTTGTGGCAGAAGGTACAGTAAAGTTTTTTAACGGTGAGAAAGGTTTTGGTTTTATTGAGCCAGCTGATGGTGGAAAAGATATTTTCGTACACATCACAGGTTTATCAGACGGAGCCAGAATCAATGAAGGCGACAAGGTTAATTACGATGAAGGCGAAGGTCAAAAAGGACCATGTGCTGTAAATGTTAGATTAGCTTAATTAAATGACTAAAATTTAATTGATCAAAAAATGGCTCCTCTCAATGGAGCCTTTTTTATTTCTTTAAGGCAGAGTACTTGGTTCTGATCCTATCTTCTAAGAAACCACCTTCAGCAAGGTTATCGCAATCAGGTGTGGGATTACCATTGGCGAAGTCTACAACGCCTCCTAGGTAGCTTAAACAAGTCTTACTATAGTGATCGATGTACTCAGGGAAGTTCTTCTTTAAGTGCTTCACCAAGGTCATCCTCTTATCAATATCAATGGAAGAGAAGATCTTGCCAGGAAGAGGATCAAGACCCTTGAGTTTCTTTAAGACCTTTGTTCTTCTAGAATAACTTTGCCCTAATTCTTTGATGGTGCTCCAGGACTCGTTCATTGTTTTACCCGGAATAGGGCTGCCTAAGAAATAAGAGACATGATAGAAGTCCTTCCATTCAATGGGGAGCTCTTCCATAGCATCTAAAAGAGCGTAGGCGTAGTCTTGCTTTAGACCTGGGCCTCTAATAAGAGCGGCATGAACAACAGGTCTTAAAGACTTCCAGCACTCTCTTCCTACATAAGTATTAAGAGTGGACTTAACCTTTTTTTCATCTTCTTTCATTCTTACTGGCTCTGTGATGAGCTTGAAGATTTCAGATTGAATCCAAGGCTTCTTACAATGAAAGAGGGCATAGTCATCGTGGCCTATCTTCTTTAAAAATGGAGAAAGCGAAGCGGCTGGGTCTAGCTCTTTTAAGATGAGGGATAGTTTCTTAGCAAGCTCACCATCTTGTCTTGAAGTATTCCAGAAGACGGAGAGGTCTTTAACGCAGCTAGGGCCTAAGCACCTCTTAAAGTAGATGGTGGAGAATTCATGACGTTTATGCTGAAAGTAGCTGTCTTTCTTAAGTTCAGCCCAGTGAGAGAGGGCCTGGACGTGATCAAAGACCTCCTTTTGATAGGACTTCTTCCCTAGAAGGTCCTTTACGTAAGAAGTCGCCATATTGCTGACCATTTCACTCCAGTGTTTATCTCTGGAACTAGGTCTTATGTCTTTAGCGTGGTCTAAGAACTCTCTATATGATTTGCTTGATTCTAGTACTTCTAAATCTTTAATATCATAAAGAGCCGCCTGAAGGTTCAAGCATAGTAAGAAGGGGAGAATCATCCGTAATTTGCCCATACAAGTATTCTACGTAGGCTTTAAACACCTCGTCAAATAGCTAAAAGAATTGAGTTATTTGTATTTAAACCGATAGGGATGGTGGAGGCTTTTGTGGGACAAGCTAAAAGATCTGATAAAAATGCTGCTTTAGAAAAAGAAAGGCTTAAAGAAAAGGCCAAGATTGAAGAGCGTGATAGATGGCAACGAGAATTTGTGGCCAGACAGAATATGGTCGCCCAGCAAATGGCCCATCGAAAAGAGATGCGAAAGGTGCCTAAAATGGCAAAAGCCTTTATCATGCTTTGGGGTGGAGTTCTTGCCTTTGTGGTTGTTCTTTTTATTATGAGCTTTAACCCATCAACGAAGCCAATCGTATCAAAGATCCTAGGTGCTTTTAAAGTTTTCTAATCTAGTCCTGGCCAATTTAATTCAAAGACAAGAGCATCTTTAAACTGACTTCCTAATTGAGAAAAAGGGCGGATTATAAAAAATCCCATTAATTCACCAAAATGAGATGGCGTAACCTCTGTAGCACTACTACCTGAAAAGTACCTTAATTGAGAATCATCTTCTTGAACTTTTAACCAAGAGATTCCTTCACAACTACCGCAGGTAAGTAAATAGTTTCTATATCTATTATTGATAAGGCCGTCTTCAGTAATCTCAATCTTAAAATCATCAAGCTGCATGAAGGCCTTCAGGATTTCCTCATTTCTTCTTCTATCAATAATAAGACCAAATGTTGAATGATCAAAAAAGAAGGAAGTCTTTGCTCCTTTAGCAGGTGGGCCAATTTGAAAATTGATAAATTGATCAAAACTTATGGCCTTTCTTTTTTCACCTTCATGAATCAGTTTTATATTGCCAGCCTTTTGATTATCTATCTTTACTCTTAAAACTTGAGTGATCTTTTCTTCTTCAACAATTGTCTCTAGACAAAAGAGCATATCTCGATCTGAGTTCATGACCCTAATATTTTGATACTTATAAAGCCTACAATTATTATCAAATTCATAGAGCCTGGTTTTTACTAAAACCTGAAACATATAATCCTTTATATCTTTGAATAAGATTGAGTTAATATTGTCAAAATTCGGTAGGCTTGAAGGTAATTTCGCCTGTAGTGAGAAGCTAAAAAAAACGAGAAGAAAGAAACAAAACTTCATTCCTCGTCTGACCTGTTATCAATGATTTTGATGACGCCTTCTTCAATTAAGCGGATATAAGATTGAATCAAGTTTCTAACGAGGTTTAAATCGGTATTGCTTAAGAGCCTATTAAAGGTCAATCGTAGTTCGTCTAAAAATCTTGGGCTTTGAACTCCGCCTGAAGCAAATTCTGTGCTCGGAAAAATAAAGAGATGCCACTTTATAAATGAGGACACTCTGGCGATGGAGTTTTGCAGAACACTAAAGCTAAAATAGGTTTGAAAGGTTGAACCAGATATTTCTTGAAAAATAGAATCCAAGTAATATTCTCTTGTAGGAGATTTTACAGCGCTTAGGCTATAAGTGGATCTCCCTCTATTGATATTCCATGAAGAATGCTTTCTTTCATACTTAATACTATAAGGATAAAAAGTATAAGTGACTTTAGTTGTCTTTTCTTCAACGCTTAAACTCATGTTCATAAAACGCTGTTCACGAATAAAGAATTCAGCCACTTTTCCAGTACCAACTCTTCTAAGAGTAAGCCTAAAGAGCTCCTGGTCATCCCAGGCCCTTAAACTATAGTAACGACTCTCTTCATTTTTCTTTAAGTCAAAGCTACGCTGACCCTCAAAAAGCTCTCTCTCGCTAATAGGTTTTAAATCTGTTCCTGTTGTAACAACCAATTCTTTTAAGTTTAACTGATTATGACAACCAGTATAGAAAACGGATTCTGTTAAGCGGTTCTCTTCACTATCAATGCTCATTTGAATCTTTGAGAGGGTCTCACCAGCAGCGGCTTTAACCCAACTGCAGGTACTATCTTCGTGACTCTTAAAAGAGGCGAATCTTCCCTTCTTATGAGTGATATAGTTCTTTTGAAGCTCTGAGACTTTAAGTTCTAATTGGCCTCTAAATTCTTTAATAATATCATCAATTTTAAAGGCCTTCGATGGAAGACCTTTCCCATAAGCAGGGAGTAAACTAAGAATAAAAAGAATTGAGAGTAGTTTCAAGGCTACTCCTCAATAAAGGAATTTGTTCTTGGGTTATAATAAAGCTTTAACTTCACTCGATCAGAGCGTGAGCCACCGAATTTTTTTAGTTCAATCTTAAAAGTGATGAGCTTTTTATCTAAGTAGCGAAGACCCACTGGATTAAACTTTATGCCTGAAAGCATAAGGTTCTCTACTGTAAGAATAGCCTCTTGTTTGATTCCGCCGCCTTTGATTTCTACTTCAACACTTTTCTTAATATTATTTTGTCTGGCAAAATCCTTGTCGAGTTTAAAACCTAAGATCTTCTGTCCTGAAGGAGTCTGAAGAGAGTAAGGCTTAAGCACGCTTAGGGCCTCTTTAAATGAAAGGCTATCACTTGGAAAAGAATTGATTTCTAACTCTGAGAACTCTCTATGAAGTTCTAATCTTCTGAGCTTTTTAAGCTGTCTTATATAATCAACAAAGCTAAAGGCAGTAGCTCTTGTTACGATCATCAATTTTGAACGAAGCTTATCTTTACTTCTTCCAAAAAGACCTAATCCCCATTGGCGTCCACTTTCTTCTCGAACGGTATGAGTGCTGACGACCATAGTTGCCGTATCTTTAACTAGGTAGAGCTGAGGGTTTTGAATCGATAGCATAGTCACAGGCGCCATCGTTTCACCTTCAGTCGTGGAGTTGATAACTCCGTAGTTAAAATTATAGTTCTTAAGAACGACTAGTTCTGAATCAAACTTATTAATTGAGACAGTTCCATTAATGGTAACACCAGCTTTTGCTTCTTTAACAATCCCAGGTGAAGGAGAGATAAATACTGTCGATCCGTGGGAGTAGCTTATATCTGAGAGGTTTGGAATTAACTGAGTGATTGTTTCAACTTGAGTTATCTCTTGTCTTGAAACCTTTGTCCCAAGAACACTTCCAAGTAAATTAGATCCTAGCTTAAGAGCAAGCTCGATTGTTCCGCCCCCAAGAGAAGACAGGTCAACGTCAGTGGCATCACCTGTGTCAGTTGAAGCAGAGGCAATCTCTGCGCTTAAATGACTAAAGCCTAATTCTGAAACGGAATAGATCTCAGTGGTCAGTTGAACAAGAGCTGATGGATTGAATTCTTCAAAAGAATCTAATAGGGGAAGAAGGGCAATAAAACGCGTCTTCAATTCGACTTGCTCTAACCAGAAGTTGATCTTTTTTAAACTCTCAACATTAATATAGCCTTCTTTTGGTGTAAGGATTGAGGCAGGGAACATTATTGAATTAATACGGCTTACTAATTGGCGGGCCGTGATATTTTGACTGACATAAGTACAACGCTTAAGTTCATCATCACACTTAACCTGCGCGGGATCTTGCTCTAAGTTATTAGCAAAAGCTGTCGTAATCGAGAGTGAAAGTAATAGTACAAGTGTTAAGTACTTCATAAAGATCCTTTGATGTTCATAGTCATTTTAGGGATTTCTACAAAGGGGCAGGCCAAAAGGCTACGAAGAAATTGGCACAGTATAACAAATATAAGCTTTATTTATACTGCGTCACGTCAAAGCTATGATAATAGGTAGACACTCCTATCCCAAAATCTTAGAATTTTCTCTTTCCTAAAAAAGACTATAGAGAGGATATGGATATGAATGATATTCAAGTGCCTGAAAAAGCAATTCAAGTAAGTCACCTTATAGGTGGAGAGTGGGTCCCTGGATCAGGGTCTCAGTATAATATTGAAAGCCCTTATAATGGGGAAGTTGTAGGTAGTGGTAAGGCCTGTGAATCAGCCCTTGTTAACAAGGCCATAGAAAAAGCAAGTGCGGCCTCTAAGACTTGGGGAGCGACTCCTTTAAAAGAGAGAACATCAGTGATGTTTAATCTTAGAGAGATCCTCTTAAGAGACATCGATAAGATCTCTCAGATTGTAAGCTTAGAAAATGGAAAGACCCTAGGGGAATCAAAAGCCGGCATCATGAAAGGAATTGAAGTCCTTGAATACGCCATCTCGCTTCAAAACTTAGATCAAGGGGGACGAATGGAGGTCTCTCGTGGTGTTTTTTGTGAATACAGAAGAGAACCTCTTGGTGTTATCGCCAATATTACTCCTTTTAATTTTCCTGCCATGGTTCCAATGTGGACTCTTCCTATCGCTATTACTTTAGGAAATGCCTACGTTTGGAAGCCTTCAGATAAGACACCTATTACAAGTCTTTATATTGGGGAAGCTTTCAAAGAAGCGGGTCTTCCGGCCGGAGTTCTCACCATCTTAAATGGCGGTGTCGAAACCGTTAATTCTATTATTGATCATAAAGAAGTTAAGGCGGTAGGTTTTGTAGGCTCTTCTAAGATTGCTGGTCTTGTTTATTCAAGAGCGGCCGCACTTGGAAAAAGAGTTCTTGCCTTAGGTGGAGCTAAGAATCATATCGTGCTTCTTCCCGACGCTGACCCAGAGATTGCTGGACGCGGGATCGCTGATTCTTTTACGGGTTGTGCAGGCCAGCGTTGTATGGCGGCATCTGTCTTACTTGCCGTAGGCGATGTTGAAAAACAAATTGCAGCTATCAAAAAGCGAGCAGAGTCTATGACCTTGGGCCTAGATATGGGCGCCATCATTACAAAAGAGCAAGTTGAGTTCTTAAATGCCGCCATCTCTAAAGCGGAAGCAGCAGGAGCAACTATTCTTCTTGATGGAAGAAAATTTAAAGCTCCCGCTGGAAAAGAAGGTGGTTTTTGGTTAGGTCCTACTATCTTAGATAATGTTGATCCTAAAAGTGAGGCCTCAAAGGTAGAACTCTTTGGGCCTATTATCTCAATCGTGAGAGTGGCCTCCATTTCTGAAGCCATGAAGATTGAAAATGAAAATGATTATGGAAACGCTTGTAGTGTCTTTACTACAAACGGTTCTCTTGCAGAAAAAGTCGTAAGTGCAGCAAGTGCTGGTATGGTCGGCGTGAATATTGGAGTTCCTGTTCCTCGAGAGCCTTTTAGTTTTGGTGGTATCAACCACTCAAAGTTCGGTCACGGAGATATTACAGGAACAAATAGTTTAAATTTTTGGAGTGATATGAAAAAGATCACGACCAAGTGGGAATCCCAAAAAGATTCTAATTGGATGAGTTAAGGAAATATTATGGAAGACAAAATGAAACGCGCAAGCCATGTGGTGCTAACAAGCCACTCAAATCAAATCTATAAAGAAAGCACCCCTGTTAATTGGGGAGCTGAAGACCCGAAGGTTCGTGGACCGATCGTGGCGACTATCTCTGATAAAGGAAATAGAAATGCAATTGGAACTCATAGTGGCTCTTATACAGTCTACCGCGCTCTTTCTATTGCAACGGGAAGTTTCCCGCAAGATCATGTAGCTGATCTTGTAAACACTCACGCAACAACAGTAATTGGCCCTCACGAATCATGGAAAGACCCTAAAAAGATCGTCTCTATTGATCCCTGGGGAGCCCAGATCAATGAGCATTTTACTAAGTCTCTTGAAGGTGGCGTTGATGTTCGCCCAACGATCGCAGTTACACAGGCAAGACTTGGGATTCCAGAGATCAAAGAAGCGATTAGGGAAGGGCGTCTTCCTATTGACGGAAAGATCGTAACTAAAGAAGGGGATATTAAAGTAACTAAGGTTGCTATTGAGCCTGTTTGGTACCTACCAGGAATTGCAGAGCGTTTTAATATGGACGAAGGTGAGCTTAGAAAGGTTCTTTTCCAAGAAACTGGGGGCATGTTTCCAGAGCTTGTCACAAGACCCGATCTTAAGGTTCTTCTTCCGCCAATTGGTTCAAGCACGGCCTATATCTTTGGGAACCCTGATGATCTATCAAACCCAGATATTGAACTGACTTGTAGAGTTCACGATGAGTGTAATGGCTCTGATGTTTTTGGATCAGATATTTGTACTTGCCGTCCTTATCTGACTCATGGGATCGAAGATGCCGCTAGAACGGCTCAACGTGGCGGAGTTGGTATTGTTGTTTATTTTAGAAAAGAAGGGCGCGCCCTTGGAGAAGTGACTAAGTTTCTCGTTTATAACGCTCGTAAAAGACAAGAGGGCGGAGACTCAGCCTCTAATTATTTTTACAGAACTGAATGTGTTGCGGGTGTTGAAGATGCTCGTTTTCAAGAGTTTATGCCTGATGTTCTTAACTGGTTTGGTATCAAAAAGATTCATAACCTACACTCCATGAGTAATATGAAATACGACGCTATTGTTGGCTCTGGTATTGAAGTCGTGAATAGACTCTCAATTCCTTCAGAGTTAGTTCCAGCTGATGCTCAAGTTGAAATCGAAGCGAAAAAAGCAGCTGGTTACTTTACTGACGATGAAATTATGGATGAGAAAGGTCTTGATAAGCTTCAGGGTAGAGAATTAGAAGATGGAGAAGAGTAGTGAGCTTTGAATTTAATAAAGAAGATATAGATTTTCTCTTAAGCCCAAAAGCGATCCGTGAAAGAACTGGTAAGCTTTATCAAAGGGCCCTAGATGGAGAAGGGTATTTTGACTTAGATGAGTCAAAGATTGAAGAGACGGCCATGTTTGTTATGGATGTTATTCAAGAGAACTACCCTGATCTTGATATTCCCTTTCATTCTAGATGGGGACATTTTAATGTCGGAGGCCTTCATAGAGTCGCTGCTTTAAATGACAAGATTGTTAAAGAAGACCTTTTAGAAAAAGCTAGGCTTAAGCTAGACCTTGTTATCACTTCTGTTTTACTAGATGCTGGGGCAGGTATGGGTTGGCGTTATAAAGAAGAAAGTTCGGGAAAAGAATTCTCTCGCTCTGAAGGTCTTGCAATCGCCTCACTTGATATGTTCAATGGCGGCTTGTTTTCTAAAACAGATTCTCCTTATAGAGTCGATGGTGAAAAGCTTTTAAGTGTTACAGCAGAGGATCTTTTAAAAGGTTTTCAAGTCACAGAGGCGAACCCCATAATTGGATTAGAAGGAAGACTGACTCTTCTTAAGAGTTTAGGTAAGACTTGTCTTGAGAACTCTGAGATTTTTAAAGAGGGAAGACCCGGAAATATCTTAGATTACTTAATTGAAAAACACGGAATGAAATTTGAAGCAAGAGATCTTCTTAAAGCCGTTTTATTAGGACTCGGTCCTATTTGGCCTGGAAGGATTCACCTAGGGGAAGTAAACCTAGGTGATGTTTGGCATCATAGTGCTCTTGGAACGCCAGATTCTCTTGAGTCCCTTGTGCCTTTTCATAAACTCTCACAGTGGCTTAGTTACTCTATGGTAGAGCCTATCATGGCAGCTGAAGTCGATATCTGGGGAGCAGAAGAGTTAACAGGCCTTGCGGAGTACCGTAACGGCGGTCTCTTTTTAGATAAAGAAGTCATCAAGTTAAAAGACCCTGAAATGTTAAAGATAGAACATGAGCCTGGTAGTGAGTTGATTATTGAATGGCGCGCTTTGACAGTGCAACTTTTAGATAGAGTTGGTACTCATGTACAAAAGGCCCTCGGCAAGAAACCATTTGAATTTCCTTTGGCGAAAGTCTTAGAGGGCGGAACTTGGTGGGCCGGAAGAAAAACAGCGAAAGCTTTAAGAGAAGACGGTGGACCACCGCTTAACTTAAAGTCAGATGGAACAGTATTTTAAATAAAGGAATAGATATGAGTAATTTTAAATTAGTAGATCACCCGGTCTTAAGACATAAATTAAGTTTCTTAAGAGATAAGAATACAGGCTCAGCTGAGTTTCGCTCTATCATTAAGGAAATGAGTAGGCTCTTGGCCTACGAAGCCACTAAAGAAATGAAAGTCACAAGCATGACTGTTGAGACACCTCTTGCTACGGCCAATGTTGATAGGATTTTAGAGAACCCAATCATCGTCTCTATCATGAGAGCAGGAAATGGAATGCTTGATGGGCTTCTTTCTTTGCTTCCTTTTGCTAGTGCCGGACATATTGGAATCTATAGAGATAAATTTATTAAAAATACAGTTGAGTACTATTTCAAGTTACCAGACGATGCGAAGGGAAGACCTATTCTTTTAGCCGATCCACTTCTGGCAACGGCTGACACGGCCATCGCTTGTGTTGATAGGCTTAAGCAATATGAAGTTGGGCCTATTAAGATGCTTTGTATCTTAGTATCTCCTGAAGGATTAGAGAGGCTTCATCACTTTCACCCAGACGTTGAAGTTTATGGTGTTTCTAAAGAAGAGGGCCTAACAGCTGATGGTTATCTTCTTCCTGGTCTAGGAGACGCAGGTAACAGACTCTATCATTCAAACTAATGAATAAGATAACGATCATAGCCATTACAGGGGGATCAGGTTCGGGCAAGACAACTTTTGCAAGGGATCTTCTCGATGAGATTGGCGCTGATCGTTGTGGTCTTATGTATCAAGACTCTTATTATATCGATCAATCTTCCCGCTTTGATCGAGATGGAGGGGCGGTTAACTTTGATCATCCTGATTCCCTTGATTTCAAATTAATGGGGGAGCACTTAAAAAAGTTAAAGGCAGGAGAGGATGTTGAAATTCCTCTTTATGACTTTGCTACTCATTCTAGATTGAGTGAAGTTCAAAAGTTTAATAGTAAGGAGATCATCTTAGTTGATGGCATCCTTATCCTCTCTCAAGAAATTCTAAGACCACATTTTGACCGCGCCATCTTTATCGATTGCGATGAGAACCTCCGTTATGAAAGACGCTTAAAGAGGGATGTACTTGAAAGAGGAAGAACTCCTGAAGGGGTCAAGGCGCAATTTCAAGCTCAGGTTAAGCCTATGCATGATCAGTTTGTTGAACCATCTCGTAAGTTTGCCACTAGAGTCGTCAATCAGGATGACTTTCAAGCGGCCATGGAAGTGGTTGCTGACACCCTTCACTAACTCTTTAGTCATGTTCTTTTAATGGCGAATCCTGCTCTGTGTTAATATACAAATCCTCTTCATTATAGTAATTATCTTGTGCAAACTTAAGTAGGATAATTAATGACTAAGACTCATGGATTCGCTCCCAAGATCATAGAGAAGGCCTTGCCATTCTCTGGTTGGAAGATTTTCTTCCCTTCGACTTTCTCAAGCTTGATTCTGACGGAGGAAGACTCAGTAGACTCTTATATCTCTGATGTTTTTAAAAGAAAGACAGATTCAAGTTTTAATGACTTTAGAGAACAAGTTACTTTAAAGACTTGCCCTTTTTTAGTGGGGTATTTCTTCAAAGCCAAAGAGATTAGGCTCTATACTCCAAGGTTAAACGAAGAGCTTTTTCTTCTTCAATATGGGGAGCTCAGTGAATTAGTTTCTCTGAGGGCCCACGCTGAGAAAGTGGCCTTCTTAAACCCACAGGACTTTCCAAGTATTATCGATTGGGTAACCTATGAAGGGTCATTGCCTGATTTAGGCAAGGACAAGAAATATACTGAACTTGAAGAAGAGTCATCAAAGCTTGTTGATAAACTTTTAATAAAGGTTAATAAGTATTCACCAAGCCTCTTTGAAAAGTTCTCTGACTATGGATTAGGGTTAACGGCGCAGTTCGCCTTACTAAGGATTCATTTATTAAAGTTCTTGGCCATCCTTCCTAGTTTAGATCATGACTCTAGCGGAAACGAAGTGAAGAGGATTCTCCTTGAATCAATAAGAAGATTATTAACTGATAATGAAAAGGCCAGGCTCTTAGAAAAGGTTGGTCAAGAAAGCCCTCTTCCAAGTCATATCTACCTGGCAGCTAAAGTAAAGTATCATTTCTTAAAGCTAGTCCCAGCGGGACCTTTGTCATGGGGCGTGAGAACAGCTGTTAAGTTAATGGCGAAACGATTCATCGCTGGCGAGAATATTGAAAAAGCTGAATCAGGCTTTAAGGCGCTTTTTAAAACAGGCAGAGATGTCACTCTTGATCAACTAGGAGAGTTAGTTGTCTCTGAAAAAGAAGCTGATCATTATAAAGACGAAGTCTTAAAACTTATCCGAGGCTTTAGTCTGCATATTATTAAGGGGTCAAGAAATGACGCTGGCATCGAAAGGGCCCATGTCTCAATTAAAGTCTCTGCCCTTTGTAGTGACTTTAAACCAGAGGCCTTTGATTATACATATGATCTCGTCGCTCCAAGGCTAAAGGAAATCTTACTAATAGCCCGTGAACATCAAGTCTTTATCAATATAGACGCTGAACATTATCATTACAGAGACGTTGTCTTTAAAATATATAAGAAAGTCCTTCTTGAAACAAAAGACCTTAGTAACTATGCAGGGACAGGGATCGTTGTACAAGCCTATCTAAGAGACGCTTATACACATCTTAATGACATTGTTGATCTAGCTAAAGAGCGAGGCTTGATGATGCCTATTAGGCTCGTCAAGGGAGCTTACTGGGATGCTGAAACCGTAGAAGCAGATGCTCATAGTTTTAATGCTCCTGAGTTTTTAAACAAAGAAGAGACCGATATTCATTTTAGGCAACTGGTTGTAAAGATAATGGAGAGTAATCCTCATGTTCAACTTTGCTTGGCCTCGCATAATTTTTCTGATCATTGTTTTGCTGAAGTTCTAAGACAGAAACATTTTAAAGATATTCCTGTTATTGAACATCAATGCTTACATATGACTTATGAGGCGCTCTCAACTGCCATGGCCGATATGGGCTGGGTAGTAAGAAACTATGTTCCTATTGGATCCTTACTAGTAGGGATGGCCTACCTAGTAAGAAGAATCATGGAGAACTCTTCACAAGTTGGTGTTCTCACTATCATGAGGTCCCATAAAAAGGTCTCTAAGATTCAAAGCCCTATGCAGGTGCATGCCGATAAGATTCTGCAAGGGACATTGACGAGAGATAAATCTCAGCAATCCCTTACCAAGGAATACTTTAATATTCCTCCTGTTCTTACTTATCTAGATTCTGAAAGAATATGGATGGATAAGGCCATCTTAGAATTTAAGAATCTAAGATTAGGGCATTTCTATGAAAACCCATTCTTTAGTAATGGAGATAGAATTAGTTTGAAGTGTTCTTCAGACCCGAAGTTGATTGTAGGTGAGATTAATTTTGCCAATAAAGAAATTGCTCTACAGGCCATTGATAGATCTCATGAAGTTTATAAAGATGGTTCATGGGCAGCGTCTTCATGGTTTGAACGTTCATCTGTCTTAACTAAAACGGCAGATCTTATGCTGGCCAAGAGGTTAGAGCTTTGTGCTCTGATCTGTTTTGAGGCAGGGAAGGCCATTGCTGAAGGGCTGGCCGATGTTGATGAGGCCATCGATTTTCTAAATTTTTATGCCAGAGAAGAAGCATGGGTTCATAAAGGAAGCGAAAAATTTGGCAGCCGAGGTGTCGTCGCTGTCATCGCTCCATGGAACTTTCCGCTGGCGATCCCTTGTGGCATGGTTAGTGCTGCCTTAGTCGCAGGTAATACCGTCATCTTAAAATCAGCGGAGCAAACTCCGCTTATATCCGCAGTTCTTACAGACCTTTTTATAGAAGCGGGACTTCCAAAAGATGTCCTTATTCACGCTCCAGGACCAGGGGAAACTGTTGGTCAAACTTTGGTTGAAGATTCAAGAGTTGCAGGGATTGTTTTTACCGGATCTAAAGATGTCGGTATGCATATCTCTAAAACCGCCGGAAAGAGGGTTTATCATAATGAGCTTTATGATCTAAAGATTCCGGTTAAAGTTATTACAGAAATGGGTGGAAAGAATGCTGTTGTCGTTACAGCAAATGCTGAGCTCGATGAAACCGTCTCTGGTATTCTCTATTCTGCTTTTGCTCATGCTGGTCAGAAATGTTCCGCTTGCTCTAGGATTATTGTTGATAACTCTGTAAAGGCCCGCCTTGTAGAGAGGCTTAAAGAAGCTATTGCAGATCTCAAGGTTAGCGTCGCCTATGATTACTCAACAGCAGTAAACCCGATCATTACTGAATTTGATCAATTAAGATTAAAAAGACAAGTGATTGAAGCCTCAAATGAGCCTTCAAGCATTGTTCATATAGATAGAAGTGGTGAGGACCTACCTGGGTATTGCGTAGGGCCTGTCTTGATAGAAGTTGATTCTAAACAAGCTAGAGAACCTTCGAGTTTTGCTGTTAAAGAATTGTTTGGTCCCGTTATTCATATAATAGGCTTTGATACAAACGAAGAAGCCGTCTCACTCTTTAATTTTACGGACTACGCCTTAACAGGTGGAATCTTTTCTCAATCTCAAGATGATATTGATTGGTTTGCCGATAGACTTGAATGTGGAAACTTTTATGTCAATAGAACCATCACTGGTGCCCGCGTAGCAATTGAGCCTTTTGGTGGCTTTAAGTTAAGCGGTACTGGACCAAAGGCCGGAAGTAAGTCCTACCTTCAGGCCTTTCATACAAAGGTTAAAAGACCGCTTAGCTCTTCGATGACTCCTGATGAAGTGGGAAGCGTTGAAAATATAGAGTTAGCGGGAAGATCTAGTCTATCCTGCCATGATAGGGCGAAGATCATCTACGCTGGCACAGCTCATCTTCTTGAACATTTTGAGTCTTTGTATCATGGCATCTATGGCGACGATAAGATCATCTTAAATCGATTTCATAAATGGATGAGAAAGAGTTTACCGGGGTTTCAAGAAAAAGAGCATAAGAACAGGATCATTCCAGGACAGTTAAGCTTTAATGATTACTCCATGGTTCAAGAGCATGTTGTTGTAACTGCTTATGAGAGAAGGTCATATTTTCCAAACCTCTTAAATGTCCTTGGGGCCTTAAGTGTTGGAAGTGGGGTTACGGTCTTTGCGCGAAATAAAATATCTTTTAATTGGTGGCGAAAGGTTCAAGGATTCTTTATCCAATCAGGCATGGAAGAACAGCAGTTTCAAGTTCATTTAGTGGGAAGAGAGACCTTGTTAAAATCATTAAACAACCCCCTTGTTGGAAGTCTTATCTTTGATGGTCCTCTTGAGACCCTTGAAGAGATGTTAGAAATACTTCACTTAGAAGTTAAGGATGAGAAAAGAGTAAGACAAGTCTTAACTCCTTATGACACTCCCAACTTAGAGAACTTTAAGCGAATCTGTGAGCAGTTTGTATGGGTTCGCTCTTTTGCTGTGAATACGATGAGGCATGGAGCGCCATTGGATCTTAATTTATGAAAATGGCAGTAGTTGGTTGTGGTAACTTAGCCACGGCAGTAATTTCAAAGATTGATGGAGTTGATCTTCATACTTATACTCCAAGCTTTACGAGGGCAGAAGAGTTAGCAAGACTTAAGTCTGGAAAAGCATACCGAGATCTCAAAGACCTCCCTAAGGTTGATTATCTAGTTCTTGGAATGAAGCCACAGCAGTTTGAAGAATTTGCTTTTGGATTCAAAGACCAGTTAGATAAAGAGACTATAGTCATCTCTTTACTCGCAGGGACTTCGGTTAAAACAATTAGAAAACATTTAGGAAGTAAAAGAATCGTAAGAGTGATGTCTAATACTCCTGCTCTTGTAGGAGAGGGGCTTCACGCACTTTACTTTGATAATGTTGAAAATACCGAGACAGTTGAAGGTTTCTTTAAAACTTCTGGAAAGACAATTGTTGTTGGTAGTGAAGAAAAGATAGACGCCATCACTTGCTTTAGTGGCTCAGGACCGGCTTATGTCTTTGAACTAGCAAGAGTCTTAACTAATGAACTTGAGGGGAGAGGCTTCTCTCAAGAAGAAGCTGAGGCTGTTATTAAGCAAACCATCCTAGGATCAAGTATACTAATGTCAAAGTCTGAATCAAGCCCACTTGAACTTAGATCACAAGTTACATCAAAGAATGGAGTGACGGAAAAAGTTTTAGGTTCGATTGAGGCAGACGGTTTTGAAGCACTTTGGAAAAAAGCTATTTTAGCAGGCGATCAACGAATCAATGAGTTAAAAGGATAAGGGGTTATCATGAAAGACGTAGTGACTAAGAACGTGAATAGATTAGTAGGCAGCTTTATGGATCAAGTTCCAGATTCTTTTAAAGATACTGCAATGATTAGGCTCTTTGGACTAACAAAGATTCCTATGCTTTGGTTCATAAGCCCAGTTGTTCAGAAGATGACTGATGAAGTTTGTGAAATTAGAGTTCCTTTAACAAGAAAGACTAAGAATCATTTAAATTCAATGTACTTTGGTGTTCTCTGCGCAGCTGCTGATTGCGCTGGGGGCCTAACCGCCATGAAGCATATTAGAAAGAGTGGTAAGAATATCTCGCTCTCTTTTAAAGACTTTAATGCTGAATTCTTAAAGCGGGCCGAAGGGGATACTATCTTTAGAAATACCCAAGGGGCGGAGATCGCAGAGTTTGTTCAAAAGGTAGCAGAATCAGGTGAGAGAATGAATATGCCTGTTGAAGTGATTGCTACTGTTCCGAGCCTAGAAGGGGACGAGCCTGTGGCTAAGTTTACTTTAACTCTTTCATTAAAACTTAAGGGATAAGAATGCTTATTGATAACCTAAATCTAAATCTCTTAAGAGTCTTTGAATGTGTTTATAGAGAAAACTCAATGACCAAGGCAGCGGTAGAACTGCATATGACACAATCAGGTGTTTCTCAAAATATTAAGAACCTTGAAGAGATCTTAGAAGTAAAATTATTCGATAGAGTTAAGCAAAGACCTGTTCCAACTCATAAGGCCCATGAGCTTTTTAAGAGAACGAGCGTTTGCCTATACGATATTGAAAAAACCTTAGTTGATATTAAAGACGCTGATCAAAGCTTGAATGGAAGAGTGGTTATCGGTGTTCCTATTGAGTATGGAAATAATGTGATCCTTCCTCTTCTTGCAAAGTGGGGACTCGCTCAAAGTGGTCTTACCTTTAAGATTGTCTATGGCCATGCCAGTGATATGAATAACCTTATCTTAAAGGGACAACTTGACTTTGCTTTTGTCGATACCTTTGGCCTTGATAAACAGATTCGCTCTCAAAAAGTAGCCCATGAAACCTTAAACCTCTGTGCCTCGAAGGATTATGTTAAAAGTCATGGACCTGTTAGCGGCTCTAAGAAGTATTTTGATGACCTTGATTATATTTCCTATATAGAAGATGCTCCTGTCCTAAAGTCTTGGTTTAAGCACCATTTAAAGCTGCCTAACTTTCAAGGAAGAACTAAGGCATCCTTGATGGATGTTCAGGGCATGGCCCAAATGATCTGTGCTGGTTTTGGAGTAGGGATCCTTCCCACCCACGTAGTGACTAAGTTCAAAGAGCTAGGGCATAAGCTTCATGTCTACAAGGGCTCTGGAAAGCCGCTTCAAAACGCTATTTCAGTGGCTTACCTCGGTAGTCGCACCCAAAGTCCTGCTGTGGAGCAGACCTTGAACTACTTGGTTGAGAGCTTATAGAAATTACAATACTCTTCTAAGGCCATATTCGGGTTGATATGAATCCTCGGTAACTAACCTTGGAGAAATAATGAGAAACCTATTCGTTGTGGCATTTTTGGCCCTTTCTATTTCAGGTCTTAAAGCAGAAACACTAAATTGTGGTGGAACAGAACCTTTTTGGAACCTAACTATTAATGAATCAAGTGAGAAGATTTCTTTTGATGACTTTAGTGGAGATGATGCTGATACAAAAGTTTATAAGAAGTTAAAAGTTAAGACGACTTCAAATGATCTTTCAGTTCGTTTCTTCAAAGCTAAGAAAGGCCTTCGTGGACAAGATACGGCCACTGCCTTTGTCTCAAAGACAGATGGAACGTACAGATCATTTTGCAGCGATGGTATGAGTGACTTTAACTACCAGTATGAGATCTTCGCGAATATCGAAGGAAGAATCCTACAAGGTTGTTGTGAGTCTAGACTTGCACCAAGACTCGGCGGAGAGTAATCCTAAGCTGGGTTTTCTGAATCAATATAGAAGAGTTCAAGGGAGGCATGGTCCTCCCTTATTTTTTCCATCACGGCCTGAATGCCAAATTGCTCAGTAGCGTGGTGACCACCGGCGAAGAAGTGAACTTCACTTTCTTTTGCTTCATGCCAATCGTGTTCTGAGATCTCACCTGTTAAGTATGAATCAAGCCCTGCACGCAAGGCCTTGACCCAATCTCCATTAGCGCCGCCAGTGATGATACCCATAGAGCTTATCTTTGTGACTTCTTCTGGGTTTGAATGAATTATATCGTGATTGAGTTCAGTCTTTAAAAGGGCCTTTAATTGTAAGGGGTCTTGAGGAGTCTTAAACTTTCCTTTTACGCCAGTAGGGGAGCCTTTATAATCACCAAAGGGCACAAGATTCTCTAAGCCAATCTTGCGTGCCACTGTGGCTGCGTTACCTACTTCTAAGTTAGCGTCTAGAGGTAGGTGATAAGCGAAAAGATTGATTTCATTCTTAACGAGAGGAAGAACTCTTTTAGCAAAAGGACCGGTTAGGGTTCTTGTTCCATGAAACTTCCAAAACAGGCCATGATGAACAATCAGTGCATCTGCTTTTTCTAAAACAGCTTTTTCAACTGAATGTTTTGTGGCAGAGACGGCAAAGGCAATCTTCTTAATATCTAAAGCGCCTTCAATCTGTAATCCATTAGGGCCATAATCAGAAAACTCCTCTGGAGTGAGGAGTTTCTTTAAGTATTTATTTAATGTTTTAGCCGTAATCGACATCTTGCCTTCTTAGTTTAAATTTCCCGGGTGCTCATTTGTCACTTCTTTAAGAGTATGGGGAAGTTCAGGCTTTTTCAAGAGAGTCGCTCTGTTTATTTTAGTCGTCGACTTATGAATCGACTTCTTTAATTTTTCTACAGTAGAGTGAAGCTCTTCGTTAAAAGGGGCAATGCTTAGTGCTTTTGAGAATTCATCAAGGGCGCGAGTAAGGTTCTTTTTAAGCATCCAGGCCCTACCGGCATTGATATAAGGGTATTCTCTATTTTGATAATTGACAGCTTTCTTGGCCATATCAAACCACTTAAGACTCTCTTCAATCTGACCTTCGTTTAAAAGGTATGAGCCTAAATCATTATAGGGAGGGCCATAGTCAGCGTCAGTTTGAATCGCTCTTAAGCAATAACTCTTAGCTTGTTCTAAGTCTTCCATTAAGGAATAGGCCCAGCCAATAAGAGTTAAGACTTCAGCAGTTTCAACATAATTTAAGGCCTTATTAAAATGGGTCAGGGCCCTATCAAAGTCTTTTTCGAAGATGGCCTGATGACCAGCATGAAGGTCCTCTTGGTATTTCTTTTTTCTTTGTTGAATTAAAGAAGAGAGCATTCCGTTCTTTGCAAAACCAAACTCTTTGACTGACTCTAAAGGCAGGCTAAAGAGTTGGTAGTTTACAACAGGCTCTTCTTCTTCAAAGATCTCGTCGATTGAATGAACTAAAGTTAAGTTTCCAAGTTCGCTCTTTGCCTTAACCTCTTCTTTAACAACATGAGAAATAGAAGCGATCTCTTCAACTTCTAAAATATTTAGTCTTGGAACTTGAACATCAACTTCTGCATGATCCTTTAAATGTTTATGCATATAAAAAGCTAGTTGATAACTAGAGTTGATAAAGACTGTGAGTTTCTCCATCCAAGGAGTCTCATTGCCGATGCAGTTCATAAGTAAGGGGAGGGTTTCATAAAGACGGTGTACTTGGGTCCTAGCTTCTACCGGACTTTCAATGGAAATATGATTCCCAATACTGTCTTCACTAACAAAACAGCGGTTAAACTGATTGTTAAGCTGTTCTACTTTTTCAAATAAAACAACTTCGAACTCCTGATTCTTTCCCACTAATGTCACCTCATAGAGGGCATGGAAAAGTCGGTCTAGGTATGCACCCGCCGAGGAGAGCTCACTAGTGAGCATGTTCTTTAAATTCTGGTTCATCATCCTTGAATCGCCTTTTTTAATTTTATTAAAGTCTTCCTAACTTTAATCCTATTTGCCTGGCAGCTTTAAGACAAGCAGCCTTTTTTAAAATTATCTAACTCCACATGAGTAAGAACAGACCAACTACTACAAAGCCTTCCAGGGCCATATAAAGGTCTTTTCTTTCTATTACCAGAGCAACCGACTCTGTTTTTCTGCTACTTCTTTTCATATAAACATCCTTGTTCTCTTCTTCGTTGAAGAGTTCTCCTACGTTTCTATACTTCAATAAGCTTGCCAGTTTTGTTTATGAATTTACGGGAGGTTAGTCGGTGTCTTTATGGTGAAAGGAGGGGCCTTACGGCCCCAGAAAAAGTCTTATTTAGGGCGTAAAGCCTGTTCTAGCTTCAACCGACTCTGGAGTTTGTTCCATGTATTGTTCGAACTTCATCTTAGGTTTTGTTTTATGACCTTCGACGTTGATCAAAAAAGGAGCGTACTTTCCGTACTTCTTCCAAACAGATCTAAGTTTGTCTTGATCCATAGGACAAGTAAAAGTTGTTCCTGAATCCATGGTCATTTCACTAAGACGTGCCTTGATCTTTGTTACTAATTTCTCACCGTTAAAAGCAGAACAATTGATTCCTTCATCAAAAGCGTCATCAATATAGTTACTAAAATCAATAGGATTTTTCTCAACTCTTACCCAGGCGTTGTTTTCACAAGCAAGGTAGGGGCCCTTGTTTTGTCCTAGGATATCTTCATTCTTTTGAAGCATATGATTCCAAAACCTCATGCCGTTAAAATTAGCTGTTAAATCGCCATAGGCCATTACACCAGTGGTAGTAGCTCCCATATAGCCAGTTTCAGCTTTAAAACCGTGCTTAAGAGCTGATGAGATGCCTTTTTTCTTAAGATAGTTCTTCTTAAAGTAGGCAAAGCCACTTCCCAAGAAATGCTCAAACTTATCATCTCCTATAAAGACGCCATTAACTTTAAGCATAGAAGCAGAAGGGTCATTAACAACTCTTGCCCAGCCACCTGGAACTGGTGCTTGATACCATTTCCAATCACGGTAGATGCTCTCTGTAATTGTTGTTCTTATTCTTTGAAGATCTTCAGTCTGGTAGGCCCAGTTAGAGAATTCATCTGTATATTTATTTCTAAATCTTTTTCTTAAGACTTTATAGAGGGCCTTTTCATCACAACCTTTATCTTCAAGATTGGCGAGTTCAACGCCTTTTTGAAGCAGTTCATTCGCTTTGATATTCACTTTTAAAAGCGAGTCCTCAAGAGTGGAGAATCTTCCTGTGAAGCTATCAACTTCAGAGGCCATTACAGAAGCGCTTAAGCTAAGGGCCACGAGAGCAGTCATCATTTTCATGTCTTTTCCTTATTTAGTTTATACCTAGTTTTATCATGACCTTGCGCGGGCCTTGATAGGTCTTGAAGTATTTACAGGGGGTGTCAGCTTTTTGAACCCTATGATTATAGGGTCTTAAGACGTCGCGCGCTCTCGGCTCCTGCCTCTGGAAATAAAAAAGCCTTTCATTCGAAAGGCCCTTTTACTCAATTCTCACTCTTAAAACGTGTTTATTTATTTATTTATTTTCCAGCTTTGTATTTAATTAAGCGTTCATCTTTAAGTTTTCCATAGCGGTTAGAGATCATCCCAAATAGGCTGTCTTTCTTTCCGCCAACAGAGGCCACGCCTCTAAAGTTAAGGGTTCCACCTTTCTTGCCACCTTTTTTATTCTTAAAGAACTTAGAAAATGGATTTCCACCTTTCTTACTACTTCTTTTAGACCGGCTTTTTCCACCGCCACCAAAAGAGAGTCCACCGCCGCCACCTGAGTAGTTAATCTTACGACCGGTAACTCCACCGCCGCCACGAGATCCACCGCCACCTGAACCGCCACCGCCACCGCCGGAAGAAGCTGCTTTACCAACTCCGCCGCCACCGCCGCCACCAGCTCCGCCGCCGCCGCCTCTTTTCATGCTGCCAGCTCCTGGAGAAGGATCTATAAAGGCCGTCGAATTCCCAGGAGTCCCAACAGTAGTTCCAACTCCTGTAACCCCTTCGCCACGTTCATTTTTTGACTCAGAATCAATAACCGAATCTCTTGAATCTTCACGCTGAATCCCAGCACTTGTATTTTGTCTTGAAAAGCCACTTACATTGATTCCATTCCCATTAAACTCTCTTCCTCTATCAAAGACGGGCCCAACAGTGGCACATTCAGGAAGGGTAGGGTCGGCCTGACAGATCTCTGCATTAAACTCTTCAAAGGTTGGTGCAGCATTATCTTCATCGAATTTCTTAACATTATTAATCGCGTCTCCAATCATATCTGATTGGTCATTAAGGAGCTTTGTCTTTAACATATTAGAAGCCATCTCAACGCCAGCTTCAACCATGGCCTTCTTAATCTTTTGCCGGCAACTTACTTCGTTCATGGCCAAAGAAACTTCTCTTTCAGTAGCCACTCGAGAACAAGCCTTCTTGTTTGGATCACCTTGAAGAACATCCGCAGTTATAGTCATAACTTTATTATCATCTGCATTTGTAACCACTTGACCTTTACTATCTGTCGTTACTAGGTTGAATTTAACTGTTCTCCTTTCACTAGCGTCTTCGGAGCCGATCTCAGAAGCTGAACCTCTGGTTAAGGTAATACCCACATTAGCAGTTGAGATTGCATTTCGGATTGTAGTCTTAAAAGCTTCATAAGGTATACTTGCAGGGCTAATATTCGAGCCTGATACCTTTGCTTGGCAATCGGTGACTAATTCTTTTAGGGTAGGGATTTGGCTTAGGGCGAGCCCCATGGCTGCACCTTTAGCTCCTGAAAAAGCGGCCCTTGTGGTTGTAATTTTAGCCTGCTCATCAGTCATATCTTGTTGAGCCTTCATTCCTGAAGTTATGTCATTGGCATTTTCTTGAGCTGTGATACTAGCGTCCATAGAGGCTTCTTGAAACTGAAAGCTCTGCCCTATTTGTAAAGCTTGTCCTCCAATAAAAGCAGCATTGTATTTATCAATGGCCTTGCTACAAGCAGGAAAGTCCTGAGTCTCAACGCCATTTTTCTTAGCAACAATCTTTTGATCAAAAGATCTTTTGATATTATCAACACCTTCAACTGAGCTGGCCTTTGCATCAGAGTAATCAACTCTTAATGTTAAGTAAACGAGGGCCGTACATTCTTGAATCATCCTTGCTCTTCTATAGGCGTCATTTAAACCATCCTCTAGGATATCCGCAACAGATCTATTGGTAGCCTTTTCTTGACCGTTATTTAAGTCTTCTAGTAAGTGTCTGGTTACCTCTCCATAAGAAGCAGTAAAAAAAGCAGTAATGCGAGCTTCTTTTGCTCCACTCTTTGCCTTATCTGTTACTTTCTTCCAAGTTGTCCCGTCAGGAAGGAGCATCTCACATTTTCCCAAAAAGCTACCTGTATCACTACCAAGGATCTGGCTAGAAGTTTGTAGCTCAATCTCTTCAATATTAATTTTTGATTCAACTAGGTCACCATCAGGCATAGTCGCACTAATATTCTTGGACATATTCTTCTGAATTTCTTCAAAGAGCTTTCCAATCTTTGTTGGAGTCATGGCGTCTGGATTTTTTATTCGTTCAAGTTCGGCAGCGTCTTCTTGAAATCTTCTGTAAGCTGCCTTCATTTCAGGGTCAAGAGCATCAGCTTGAGCTTGAGTAATTGTTTTAAAGTCTATTTTAGTTTCGTCTGGTTCTGGAAAGCTTGCAGCTAAGGTCGGATCTATGCCTTTAGCCTTCATAGCTTCAGTTAAACCTTCCGCATCATCGTCTTCAAGTGGAGTATTATCGTCCGCATAAACGAGAACATTACCCTCTGCCATAACAACTACCCTAGGTGGGTCGCCAATTACGATAGGATCACTTAAGGCTGCTGTAGAAAAGAACAGAGCACTCAAGATGAGGAGGGCGTTAAAGATTGCTGTCGGTTTTGTTTTCATAGCTTTTCCAATTCATAGTTTCACATACTATTTTACTTCTCCTTTACGGTTACTTGAGTGAAAAACTTGAGTAAGTGGGTTTTAGCCTCGATATTGAGGAAATTTGGATTTAAGTACCTGTTTATAGAAGGAGAAGTGAGAGCCGCTTTGGTTTACAACTAAGGCAGAGATGCCTTAAATTGGTGGCTAAACTTTATAATCAACTGAAAGTACATAAGGACTGGCAGAGATGGAAGCGACCACTTTTCAATACCCTATACGTATACTTGAAAAACACCTTGATACCTTTGGCCATGTTAACAATGCGACCTACTTAGAGCTCTATGAAGAGGCCAGGTGGGACTTTATTGAAGCAAATGGATATGGGCTAAAGAAGATTCAGTCCACGGGGATAGGGCCTGTTATCTTAGAGTTAAAGCTTAAGTTTAAACGAGAGCTGAAGAACCGCGAAGAGATCACGATAACTAGTGTCTTTAAAGAGATGAAGAATCAGAAGGTCATGGTTCTCTATCAGCAAATGCTTAAGAGCGATGGCACAGTGGCCTCAGATCTAGAGTTAGAAGTAGGGGTCTTTGATCTTAAGAAAAGAAGCCTTATTACCCCAGATACAGGTTGGTTAGAATCAGTTGGCGTTAGTAGTTAGGATTAACATTAACTACGTAGCGCTGATAGATGGTCTCGGCATGATCTAGAACAATGTCTCTAAGTTCCATTGTTTTGTAAGCATCGCTTTCTAAGAATTTCTTAAAGACATCAAAACTAAACTCACTTAAGTACTCATCGGCGATGGGCCTAAAACTTAAGTGCCACATCTCAGGGGCGACGCCCCCTCTATCAACATCATAAGGCCTATAAAAACCGAAGGCCTCTCTATCGCTTATTCTCTTATCAAGCCAAGAGGAGAGTGCTCCAAAGATCCCACCTTCAGAATACTCTGAAGGAACTAATTGAACTCTATAACTTGGGTCTGTTAAAGCTTTTTTATCAATGACATCTATATCAGTTCCAAAGTGATGACGGCTTACTCCCGGAAGGGCGCTCCATCTTAAGATACGAAAAACAACTTCTTCTTTAGATAATTTATCAAACTCTAGAGGGTTTCCATCATCGCCTAAAAGAGGCCGCTGGCCCTGTGCCTTAGTATTCCAAATTTGAAGCTGTTCTTCAAAGGGACGAAAGGTGCTAATGGCCGTTAGGTCAAAGCCTTCAATGGCCGCTTCTTGCTTGAGGGAGTTAAACGCAATGAGAACTTCCTGGTGAACCAGGTAGTCTTCATTAAGTTTGGTGAGGTGGTTTTGAGTTCTTCCTGTAAACTGATCTAGTCTTTCTTGATTCAAGATTTTATGCCTTATTTATCCTCTCCAAAAAGTCTTCTCATAGCACTCTTAGAATACCTGGCTGAGATGACCTTCCAAATGGAGACGCCTTTATTTTTTACGATATCATTATCTTTATAATCATACTTTTTATCTTCCATAGCGCCCATTACTTTTCCGCTTTCTCCGCCACTATTTAAAAAGGCAAAATCATCTCCGCCTCTTTTAGAAGAGCTAGCTGATCTAAGGCCACTACCGCCACCAAGAAGAGCTTTTTTACTAATGCCGGATGATTTCTCTGCTGCGGCAAGTGAATCAGCTAGTGGCCCCGTCGTTGGGCGACCTGAAGAAGCTAGGCTTCCTAGGGTTGAACTAGCAGCTGTGGCAATTTGTTTAGGCGTTAATCTTTTTAGGGCCAGTTTTCCTAATCTATCAGAATCTAAATTAATAGCAGGAAGGCCTTCTGCTTTTCTATCTTCATTAACTTTTGCTATAATTTGGTCAGCTGCTTTTCGAGTCTTGGATAATTGATTGTTTAAACTACCGCCGTTAAGAGAACCAAGAGAAGTATTTCCATTGGCCAGGTTACTTACGGCCGAGGAGAGACCTGGTACACCAAGGGCCGTTCCAAGAGAGCTTAAAGAATTTGTTCCCATAGGTACTTTTAAACAAGCATTCTCACCGGTTGATTTATTAATCATACGGCGGCATTGACATTTTTTATCAACTTGGCCGCTAACAAGCATACAAACCTTCATCTTAGGATCAACTTTGCCCTTATAGTCAGTAGCAGCTACCATAAGGTTTTGATCATTCTCGGCCCAAAGCGCTTGGCATTTGTTTGACTTAGTTCGGTCTTGATTCTTACTGCCATCATTTTCATAACAATAACATTCTGGATTCTCAAGATCATTTCTAGCAGTAGGAGTACAATAACCTGAACCTGCCATTGTATCTTTAAATTTAGCGATTGTATCTTCTACGCCTTTTGCATTTCCTTTAGCCTCTTTTTCTTGTTTTGCAGCCATTCCTCTTAAGATAAGAGACCAAGCTCCACTAATTCCAGCGGCCCATGCTACTTGAGTAGAATTTAAAAGAAGGATCGAAGCAGTTTCTTTATCTGTAGGCGCTGGAATATTATTTAAAATATCGCAAGGATCAGTCATAGCTACTGGATTAACAGTCAAAGCAGCAGCTGCAGCCGCCGCTTTTGCCTTAAATATTTCATAAATGGCAAAGCCTGCAGCAGCTGTGAAAGCAACCATTTGTAGTGTGTAAGCATTTTTTCTAGTCTTAGCCAGGGCAGCGACTTCATTTTGTTCTTCTTTAAGATATTCAAGGGCATTCAATTGAGCGTTATAAGCATCTTCGTCAGCTTGTTCTGAATTATATTTTTTACCAATTTTTTCAAACTTCTTTTTGGCCGTCATACGCATATAAATTTCTGTTAGGACCATAATAACAGCGCCGCCCAAGTATATTTTTCTTGAGGTACATAAATTCTTTGCATCAGGCTTAGCTCCCCATGTAGCGTTAATGGCCATCCCTGCGTATATAGATTGGCCTATAACTCCTAACGTCGCGAGGTTCTTATCCGCAGAACTTCCTTTGTCTCCAGCACTAACACCAGTTTCATTTGAAGCATATTTATCATGACAAGTTTTTCTTTCATCAGGATCGGCCATCTCTGCACATTCTTTAAACTTCTCGCGTTCAATGGTTGCTTCTGCCGAAGTCACGCATCTGTTGAGACGGCAGACCCATTCTCTTGATTTATCTGAGTAACAGTCCCTTTGCTTTTTATCCATCGCCACATCATTAGGGTAGCTACAAGATTCTTGAGCAAGTAAAACTGTAGGAAGCGCAGGGGACATAACTGAAAAGATCAGAGCTAGGTTTAAAAATTGAATAGCGATAAATTTTATAGTCTTTTGCATTCGTCCCTCAAAATAGAATTAGCTTCTTTTAACTATTATAAGAGAGCTTCGGCTTTGAGGGGAGACTTTGATTGAATCTAATACAGTTTTTTTTAACTAAGTGCATGGTTTTAGGTCATTAATGGCCATTTTCAAGGGATATTTCATAGGATAGATTGCCTTTTTAATAGCCCCTATAAATTGGCAGTGCCTATGAAACTTAGTGTTTTACTCATGTTTATCTCAACTCTGTGTTTTGGAGCAGAACCCTCTTGGCGCACTGGGGACCTTATTCTCATACCCTTAAACTGTTATAGCTGCCGTTATATTGAATCAGAATCTAAAGCGCCTTTCTCTCACTCGGGTCTTTTGTTAAAGGTTGGTGGCGCTTGGAGAGTGACTCAATCCTTGGGGGAAGTAAACTCCGTAAGCATAGAGAAGTTCCTCAGCATGGGAAGAAAAGGGGAGAAGGCCCTACACTTAAGGGCAAAGTATTTAAAATCGAGCTTAACAGATCATGAGATGACAAAGGTCTATAAGAGAGACTTTGAGGGTCTTGGTTTTGATCCTGAATATAGATGGAATAACTTTGCCGCTGATGGGAGTGAGCTCCTCTATTGCTCTGAGTACATTACAAAGTTTCTCAATAGATTCTTATCAAAGAAGATCATCCCAGGGAAAATGAATTATTCAACTAACTGGGACTATTGGTTTTCCTACTTTAATGGAGAGGTTCCTCAGAACGAAGCCGGAAATAGCCCCGCGGATTTTTATTTCTCAAAAGACTTTAAGAAGATGAGATACATTGCTCTTTAAAAAGTTGGGATAGGTTTATTAAAGTTTATGACTTTAATAAAGCGTTTTGACTTTTTTAAACAAGACCTAAGCTTAGTTAGCTCGCAAGACCTTAGTGCTTTTCCAAGGGCGGTAGCAACGGCCTTAGACGACCCACTTAGATGATTATCCTTACTATCTCCTGAAAAATAATAATCTATTCTTTTAGGATACATTCTTCTTGAATCAACCATAGCATCGTTAAACTTAGTGTTCTTACTCGGAGAGTAAGAGCCGATGAGAAAGATTTTATCAGAACTTTTAAGCTCTTGAGGGTAGAGAAAAGTCTTAGCTTGAATCCCGCCTTCCCTTGTTCCGGAGGAAACAAAACTCGGGATGATTAGCTTAGGGAACTTAATCTTTTTCGATGTAGGATACCCAGCGGCAATGAGGAGAACGTCTAACTTCTTCTTCTTAGAGTAATCAAGTGCAGCTTCCCAATAAGTTAGGCGCTGTTCTCCCTTTTTATTAAAAACAATAATAGGGAAGATTTCAACGGACTTTGGGGCGTGCTTTAAGAATTCTTCAAGAACCAATTGCCCATGAAGGCGAGGATGATTTCTTTTTAAAGAACAGGTATTCCCTAAGTCTTCTTTAGTAGCGTTAAAGACATCTTTATATTGTTTGCCACAAAAACCAGTATCAATGATACCAACTCTTAAGTTGGCGGCGAATAGGCTTGGAATAAAAAAAAGGGCCAGTAAGAATACTGACCCTGTTTTATTAATGATCATTTGATCATTGTAGCACTAATTTTTTATCTCTTAAAGATTGAAAGGAGTAAATTGCCCTTCGTTCTTATAAACTCTATCGTAGTGACTTCTAAACCTTTTTCTTAGGTTCTTCTTATAAGTATCTTCGATATCGTCTCTTACATCATCAACATAACCTTCAACCTTACCCATAAAGTCTTTCTTATAAGGTCTGTAGCTGTTCATGGCCTTATCAAGAGTATAGATAGCGTTTACAGCGAAGAGGTGAATCCCAAGGCTTGAGTTACTAACGCTTGTCTTAGCAGCTGATAATAAGTGCATATTGTGAAGAGTCTTATCTTTGTAAACTCTCTTAGCAATATTCTTATCTCTGCTAAAAACTTTCCCTGACTTATCGTAGGCGATATTGATGTTTAAGATCTCACCCATCATCTTCACATTAAAAGTCTCAGCAAGTTGTGATTGGGCCACTGTTGGTGAGAAGTATGAAGTTCCGTTAAGCGAAGTCTTAATTTTGCTAATATGATTAGCAGCTGTCATCTTAAGAAGTTCAGCAAATCCAAGGTAGTTAACAAAGTTTTGCATAGAAGTTTGAAAAGCAGGTAGGTTAGCTTTTACATTCTTAGCTCTAAGTGGGTTAGTGAAGACCATATTGATTCTTCCAAGCCCTGTAACATCTACTGGAAACTTACCAGCGTCTTTGAATGAAGCCGTTTGCGTCGCAAGTCTTAATGACTCTTGGTTATTATCAACATAAACAAGAACGCTGTTTGTTGACTTAGCAATGGTAGCTTCAAATGGTCTTACAACTGATCCTCTTCCGTTATCCACAAGAAGAAGAGTCTTATTCTTAAGTCCATTATTAAGAGCTGTTGCATTTAAGCTGTTAAGACTAATGTCTAAAACACTTACCTTTTTAACACCACCTAGAAGAGCTATTACATCAAGAAGATCTCTAGAGTTCTTGTCAGCGTCTACAACGATAACTGGAACATCATTTCTTTTCTCAGCATAAGGCGCTTTTACCATAGTGTTAAAGACTTTATTGATTCTTCCAAGAACAACTCCGTTCTTAGAAACAGTTGCTGTAAAAGTAACTGGTGTATAAACATCTCTTTCATCACTTACTAAGATCTCAGCGTCAGTCAATTTAGCCGAACTAGAAAGTTTTGATACTGGATCAAACCCTCTTGTGATCACTTGTGAAGTCGCGTTTGATGTTAACTTAACATCAATTGATCCAGTGTAAGCTCTTTTAGAGTTGTTCGTAACAGTTACATTCATCTTGTTCTTCTGGTTAATAAGAAGTTGTGAAGAACTTCCTAAAGAAGACAATGCAAGAGGGTATTGAACAGAGACATTCTTAGTATCAACAGCAAGCACTCCAGAGTTTGCGTCCATAAAGTGACGTCCCTGAATTCTTTTCTCAGCGCTTAAGGCCTGAGTTAAAGTAAGCTTTGACTTATAAGTTGATCCAATTCTCGCTTGTGGTGGAATAACACCTTGAGAGACACCTTTTAAAGTAGTCTTCGATCTTGGGCTTACACTTGTAAGCTTAAAGCTTTGACCATTTTCCATTGTAACAACAACGTTAGTCGCGGCTTTCTTACCAAAGTTAACAATCTTAATATTGTTAAATGTTTTCTCACCTGGTTGGAAGACTCCATCAAGCTTAGCCACTTCATTAATTCCGCCATCAACAATTTGTGATGAACTAAACTTTAGAACTGGGTGGTTTTCGTAAACAGAACTGACTGAAGCAAATCTTGATGCTCTATAGATCTCTGTTTGAGCCGCTATATTTGATTGAAAAGTCGCTTCTTCGTGCCTAGAGTGAGAAGCGCTACGGATTTGCTCATAAACAGAGTTAAAAGTTGACCCTTCAACATTAGCGTATACTGATCTGAAGACGTCACTTGATCTATTTGGGTTACGGTTAAACTGATCTCTCAACTGAGCATAAAAGTTATCAAAAACACCTTGGTAATCTCTGTTATAAGCTGTGGTTTCTCCAGATCTATATCCACTGTCTCTATGAGCAGGATAATCTCTTGCAGAGAAGTCTTGGTAAGCACCTTGGTATGATTGATCATAGTAACCAATATAGTATCTTTCAATCTCACGGTCATAAGTTAAACGTGTGGCTTGAAAGTAACGGGCTTCATAACCATCAAGGTGGGCTAGACGAGCTAGTCTGCTTGGGGCCTGAGGTCTTGGGTTCCAATGACGTCCTTGACGAAAATCACCTGGAAAACTTGGAATATCATGTCCAAAAGATCCAGCAAATGGACCGAATGCATCTTCTACTTTTAGATCATTTGTTTCATATTTATCAATGGCCTGTCCTTCACCTTTAGCTGTCCCAACTCTCTTACCAGTTGTAACTGACCTTTGAAGACCATCGTTTTCTCCTTGCCTTTGACCAACTTGAGCGGCATCAGAGTTTTGAGCTCTTTGAGTTCCGGCAGCACTACCTTCTCTGTTTCCAGCATCAGTATTACCCTGACGAGTTCCTTCAACAGTTCCGTTTTCAGTCCCTACTCTTACAGCGCGAGCGGCACCATCAACATTTCCACGTGAGTGACCTACATTATATGAAGCTTGTTGACCGTCTCTAGTTCCAACGCTTTCACCATCTCTATAACCATCTTGATCACCAAAACGACGACCACGGGCCTGAGCTAGTTCAAGTCCTTCTTTTTGACCTGACTCACGTCCAAGTCTTGCGCCTCTTGAGTTGGCGTTAAGAACTTTTGTAATGACTTGTTGTCTTCTCGCAGTACGAGCTTGATTAATTTTCTTGTACTCAGCTGTCTTAAGCTTCTGCTTTCCAAGCATTGGTCTTAACTGTTGATTAGCTGTCTTAATCTTAGCGTCAACACCTGCTAGCTCTGCTTTCTTAGCAGTAACAGCTGTTGTACGAGTAGCGTTAGCTGTTGTGATATCAGTGATTCTTTTATTTGTTTGATTAAGTGACTTCTTAGCCGCCTGCGCAGCAAGCTTAGTCTCTGCAGCGCCTTTAACAGCGGCAGCATGTTGAACCGTTAGGTTAGCAACACGCTTCTTCATCTTATTAACTTTAGCCTGACATGCTGGTGTCGGAGCGGCCGTACAGTTAGTCTCTTCAGCAGCTAGTTTAGCTTTTGCTTGATCTAATTGTTTTTTAGCTTGTTTCTCACCTTGAGAAGCAGCTGTGGCAATGGCCTGAGTATCAGTGGCCGCTTTTTTAAGAGCAGGAAGTTTTGCTTCAAGTTGTTGCTTCTTTTGAAGAGCAGCTACGATCTCATTTGAGAGCTTAGTCACTTCTTGATTCTTTTTCTTTCTATTTTTTTGGAGTGCTTCTAAAGCAGTTTGCTTCGTTTGGATTCTTTTATTAAGCGCTTCCACTTCGGTCTTTAGGACTTTCCATCTTTTACGAATAACCTGAAGCTTTTGATCATCAGAGATTCTAAAAGTTGGCTTTCCAATATATTGATTCCGCCAATCATTCTTGTTTCCAAAGATGTCGTTAGAATTAAAGTTATTGTTATTACCGTTGTTGTTACCACCGTGGTTTCCACCGTGATGTTGAGCCATTGCCGCGCCTGAAACTAGTTGTGCAGTTAGTGCGAAAACTGCAAGCATCTTAGTCTTCATTATCAAATTCTCCTCGGTCATTTTGGAACCATAGTGCCAGTTGGCACCACAAAAAAACCATTTTTGGGCCGTAATTGAGCCTTTTGGTGTGCAAAAGACCCCAAAACGAACTCCGTTTCATTTATAGGGTTAAGTTAAGAGTTACTTTAGCAAAAGAGGGGCCACGGATGGCCAAAAGTATGCTGCGATGTATTATTTACAATGAGGTGACAGTTTCAGGGTGAATTTTTCAATCAATATTGAGTATTTTTCTGTGGCTGATAGATTCTGGGTCTAATCAAAAGGGGAAATTATATGATTATTAAGCACTTAGCTGTTTTGGCCTTTCTATCTTTATATACAAATGCATTTGCCACTGAATATTTATCCGCCGGTAACTCTAAGTCCTTTATATCTCAGCTAGAGAAGATCACTACTGATTTCCCTGAAGAGCTGATTCAAGTGGATATCAAAGGTTCTAGAAATAAGTCCGTTTATCCAGCTGGGGACCTTTATATTCTCTTGGCCGTAGGGAAGAAGGATCAATCTATGACCCAAACTGAGTATCAAAAACTCTGGGGCATCATGAACTACCTTTCAGACTCTGGTTTTAGAGTGATGATGAATGTTAAAGCGAAAGTCGCTCATCTTGAAGCGGCCATTGATTCAGTTGATACCAGTTTGATCATGTGGTCGAGCCACGGAAATAAGCATAGTTTTTATGATTACAATAGTAAGCCAGTTCCTTATGATATTTTTAAGAATGCTCACGAAGGACTCTATCAATTTGTTTTAAGTTCTTGTCATGGGCGTTTGGCCCTTAATGCTAATTACTCGGTTCCGGACTCAATTAAGACCTGGGCATGGAAGGGTCTTACTAATAGCACAGAGTTTATTAGCTTCTTGCTTTCAGACTCTTGGTCTGCCAAGAAGAAGAAATAGGCCACCTTTATAAGGCTTTTTATTAATGGTGAATAATATAAGTAATGATAACGGTCCTGGACTAGAGAGTTTCTTTACAGGGCCTATCTTTGAAGCATGTCTTTTTAAATACCCAAAGGGTCCCTATCTTGAAATTGGATGCGGATCAAAGCCCATCCTTCCAGATCTTTTTAGTCCCTTAGGCCCTGTTGATTGCCTAGATATTGATCCGCTTGTGATTAGGGAACTTAAAGACTCTAAAGTCTCTGCAGATTTTTATGAAGGAAGCATCTGTGACTTTCTAGCTCCGGAGAAATACGCCTTTATACTAGACGCCCATCTTCTTCATTGTTTGAATGACTTCGAAGAGTATAGGCGCGCCCTTAGAAATAGTTTTCTTTCCCTAAAAGAGGGGGGACTCTTCTTCTTAGAAACCATGATCTCTCATTCTTCTATGAGCTTTGAAGAAGGATTTAGCTTTGATGAGAAGACCTTCCAGCTTAGAAAAGGTGATATGGTCAGTCGTTTGATCCTTCCAAGCCTGCTTATCGAAGACCTCTTTAACTTGGCCGGCTTTAGAATTGAACAACTTAGGGTTCATGAGGACCTTCGTATGATCCCTCACGATCATAGAGAATTACCTCTTTTAGAGGATCCTCAGGTCCTCAGAATAATTGCCAGTAAGCCTATCTCCCTTTAAGCTATATCTATGTGGGAAGCAGCATCTAAGATTTTTAATTTAATTCGGACACCTCTTTTTGAGATAAGTGGAAACAAGTTTTCTATTATGTCCCTTATCTTGGCCTGTATTGTTTTTTACCTCTCAGTCATCCTTTCTCGAATGGCAGAGCGTTTTATTAAGAATCTATTAGATGGAAAAGATATAGACCCCGGTGTTAAGGGAAGCATATCAACTTTTACACGCTACTTGGTTGTCATCATAGGAACCCTCATTACTTTAGACACAGTTGGTGTCTCTTTATCTTCATTGGCGGCTCTCGGTGCTGTCCTCATGGTTGGTATTGGTTTTGGTCTACAAAATATTACTCAAAATTTTATTGCAGGACTTATTATTTTAATTGAGAGACCCATCAAGCTTGGTGACCTAGTTGAAGTAAAAGGTGTTTCTGGGAAAGTCATACAGATTGGCGCCAGGTCAACCTTGGTTAATACAAGAGATGACATAACTATCATCGTTCCTAATTCACAGTTCATCGCTGAGCAAGTCGTTAATGAATCTTTTTCAGGAGAAAGAATTAGGCTCCATATCTCTGTCGGTGTGGCCTATGGAACAGATACTCGAAAAGTAGAATCTGTTTTAAAAGAAGTCGGTAATGCCCAAGCTAAGGTTCTAGATTACCCAGGACCAACTGTTATTTTTGTCTCTTTTGGGGACTCTTCTTTAAACTTTGAGTTAAGAGTATGGACTAAAGAGCTTTGGGATAATGAATCATTGAAAAGTGATATTAGGTTCTCCATAGACGAAGCTTTTAGAAAAGAAAATATCGCTATCCCTTTCCCTCAACGAGACCTTCATATCAAGTCTACTGACGTTAGTTTACATAACTAGATAATTCAGGTGCCTAAATATTAGGTCAATTGCCAAAGATTCAAGTCAGGTGATTTTGGTCTAACCCCTGATTTTCAGTTGAGATTTTACCCATATTTAAAATGCTCTATAATGGCATTTCATTCAAATGTTGCACGTCGGAGATTAAGGAATGGAAAAAGCATTGGTGCCCGAATTCGGGTCAGATCAGTATCATATTGAAGAAGCTGTAGTATCCCCTGTAAGAGAGTCTGAGCCTGGAGCTGTCTTAGCATTAAGACCCTTTGAGCTTAGTAGTTTTAAGATGAAGGCTTTTGCCTGCCTTATTGATCAATTTGTTCTGATTATCCCAAGTCTTTTCTTTAGCGCAACCATGACCCTTATTTGTTTCTCTGCTTTGTCTGATCTCGGTCTTCACCCTGATTTCATGCGGGCCCTATGTGTGGGCTCCGGCGTTGCTTCATTCTTTAGTGCCCATTGGCTCTATTTTACTCTTTGCGAATCCTCTTCTAAGGCCGCCACTATTGGCATGAGTGTTCTTGGGATTAAGGTTCAAAAGGAAGAGGGGACTAAACTTAGTTTTCTTGAGGCGAATAACCGCTATTGGCTTTGGATGTTCTCAAGCCTTTTATTTGGCATGAACTTTCTAGGCCTTCTTGGAGGTAAGAAAAGCCTCCTGCATGATAAGCTTTGTCATACTGAAGTTGTAAGAGAGGCCTGATCAATTCTTCTGGCCAATTCAAAATCAAGAACGCTTAGATCATCTTTAGTATGAGTCCATAACTCTATCTCTAAATGACCCCATCCAAGATGAATCTCGGGATGGTGGTTCAACTCTTCACTTAGAGCAGTGATCTTCTCTAGGAGTTTAATAGCGCTTATATAATCAGGTAGGCTATAGCTTCTTCTGATTCTTGTCTTATTAAAACTAAAGTCCCAATCAGCATTAAGCGCTTTCAAGAGTTCATTTTTTTCTGCTTCTCTCATAACTGTAAAAGCCTTTCTTGAAGGTTAGGAGCGGCCGTCAGAGCGCGGCCCATAACAAGAAAGTCTGCTCCTTCATTAAAGGCAGATTCAGGCGTGGCGACTCTCTTTTGGTCTCCAGCATCTTGCCCTTCAAAACGAATCCCTGGGGTTACTTTAAGAGCGCTTAGGCCTAATCTTTTCTCTAAAGGCTTAATTACTGTTAATTCATTAGGGGAGAGGATAAAGCCGTCAATCTTCTCTTCAAGACCTATAGTAAAAAGCCTTTCAAAGTCTATAGCTTCTCCTTTTAAGTCCCATAGTTCTGAAAAATCAGATTCACCTAGAGACGTAAGAAAGCTAACTCCTAAGATCTTGGTGTTTGGGATATATTTATCCCGTGCTTGAAGAGCCGCTTTGATCATCTCTCTACCACCACTTAAGTGGATGGTAAGATAATCAATAGGTAATCCTTCCATGGCCTTAATGGCCTTAGAAACAGTGTTAGGAATATCGTGAAGCTTATAATCAAAGAAGATCTTCTTTTGATATCTTTTCTTAAAGTTGATAAGCCCTTCTCTTCCGTATTCAGTAAAGAACTCTAGACCGAGCTTTATATTTACAGGGGCTGAGCCTAGATCATCCATGAACTTATCTCTCGCAGATTCGTCCATATTATCCATGGCAACAAAAATTTTATCTACTCTACTCACTGCTGAATCTCCTGAACACTTACAGGGATTAAATCTTGTGAGAAGGTCCCAAGAAGAGCCTGTGTAACGGCCTTGATATTTTCTTCTCTTGTAAAGGTAGGAACTCCATAACTAATGGCGGTATTTCGAATAACTTCACCATCACTTTTAGAGACTCCCATATTTTCAGGAGTATTAAAGACCATAACGATATCTTCGTCTTTAAGAGCGTCTAATAAACTTAGCCCATCCTCTTCGCCAATCTTTGCTACCTTTGTACAAGGAAGGCCTTGCTTTCTTATATAAGAGCAAGTTCCCGCTGTTGCTAAAAAGGTATAACCATTTTGATGAAGCTGCTTTAAGTAGGGCAGGATAAAGTCTTTTCTATTATCAGCTAAAGAGATGAGTACCTTTCCCACTCTATTGAGATTCGGATAGTTTCCAAGATAACTCTTTAAAATCGCCATCTCCTTATCATAATCAATTCCGAGAGTTTCCCCAGTCGACCTCATCTTTGGACCTAGGATAATATTATCATCTAAGAAGCGGTCAAAAGGAAAAGTGGATTGCTTAACACAGAAAAAAGGAGCTAGTTCTCGGTCCCAGTTCTTAATCTCTTCTCCGAGCATGGCGTCTGTCGCAATTCCTGCTAGGTCCATGGCATAGGCTTTAGAAAGAAAAGGAATAGTACGAGAGCCTCTAGGGTTGGCCTCGATACAAAAGATCTCGCCATCTTTTACGGCGTATTGAATATTAATGGGACCTAAAATATCGAGATGGTTAGCTAGTTGAACTGAGATCTCTTTCATCTTCTTATAGAGCTTATCAGTGAGAACAACAGGTGGTGTGATCATCCCACTATCACCAGAATGAACCCCGGCATGTTCTATATGCTCACAAACTGTGAAGACATGATTACCCGATTTATCACGGATGAGATCCACGTCGTATTCTAGCGCTCCTTCAAGATAGGTCTCAACTTGAAAGACTGTGGAAGAACTCTTTAGCTGTTCTTTAAGTTGAGCTGGCAAGGATTCAAGGTCATCAAAGCTATGAAAGATATACATTGATTCGCCGCCAATCACATAACTTGGTCTGATGATAACAGGCAAACCAATTTCAATCATGGCGTTTCTTAATTGTTTAAAGCCTTTTACTTCTTTGGCCGTTGTCTGGGCCAGACCACACTTCAAGGTCACCTCACTAAAGAGCTTTCTATCTTCTGTTAGATCGAGAACCTCTAGAGTGGCCCCTAGAAAGTTGATATCAAGAAAATCCTTTCTAAAATTCTTCTCCAAGTGATTTCTAATCTTGATCCCTGTTTGACCGCTGAAACTTGTGATCATGCCTTCTACCTTTTCATTGCGAGCAATATCAAAGAGGTCTTCAGAGTAGAGAGCAGAGAGGTAGAGGCGATCAGAGCTATCATAATCAGTTGAAACCGTTTCAGGGTTTGAATTGATCATGATGGACTTGATGCCCTTTGTTTTTAAGTGGCGGCAACTTTTAACACAGGAATAATCAAACTCAATTCCTTGGCCAATCCTATTGGGACCTGATCCCATGATGGCTATAGCTCTACCGTTCGCTCCAAGAGAGATCGCTTCATTTTCTTCGGCATAGGTAGAATAAAAGTAGGGAGTCTCTGCGTTGAATTCACCAGAGCAAGTATCCACGGCCTTAAAGACAGGGAAGATATTATTTTCATGACGGTAGGTTAGGATGTCTTTTTGCGCCTTATTCGTTAAGAAGGCCAAGTGCTTATCGGAGAAACCTACTGATTTATAAAAACTAAAGTTCTCATAGAGGAGCTCTGGTGTTTTCTTTAGGTCTCTTTCAATTTCAATCAACTCACTGACTTGATCAAGAAACCATGGAGTGATCTTTGAATGCTCATGAATCTCTGTTTGGCTCATTCCTTGGCGCATGGCCTCCATGACGGTTAAGAGGCAGAGTTCTTGTTGATCAAGAAGACGATCTTTTAAGTAACTCATGGTGACGTCATAAGGAGTGGTCTTGAGTTGTGCCAGTTCAGGAATCTCAAGTCCAAGTTCTAAGCTGCGAAGGGCCTTAAGGAAGGCTTCGTTAAAAGAGCCTCCAAGGGCCAATACTTCACCAACAGATCTCATCTGTGGACCGAGCTTTCTTGAACTCGTAGGAAACTTGTTAAAAGGAAAGATAGGAATCTTAACGGCCACATAATCAAGGCTAGGCTCAAAGGCAACCGGGGATGCTTGAGTGATATCATTTAAGATTTCTTTAAGGGTAAAACCAAGGGCCAGCTGGGCAGAGATCTTGGCAATAGGATAACCTGTGGCCTTAGAGGCAAGGGCCGAGGAGCGGCTAACTCTAGGGTTCATCTCGATGACGACAATATCATCTTCATCATTTGGGTTAATGGCAAACTGAACATTGGCGCCACCAGCGACGACTCCCATATGCTTAGCAATAGTTAAGGACATAGTTCGAAGCTGTTGATAACAGCGGTCGCTTATGGTTTGGGCCGGGGCCACAGTGATTGAATCTCCCGTATGAATTCCGCAAGGATCGATATTTTCAATGGAACAGATGATCACGCCATTTTTTTCACAATCGACCATGACTTCAAGTTCTACTTCCTTCCAGCCCAGTAGGGATTTCTCCATGGTGATGGGAAACTTAAGGTCACTAGTGAAGACTTCTTTTAATTCTTCGGCGTTATGAACAAGTGCCGCGCCTTTTCCGCCTAGAGCGAAGTCACGTCTTATAATAAGAGGGTAGCCAACTTTTGATGTCGCCATCATAAGGGCGTCTTCTTCACTCTTTCCTTTAAAACGTTTTCCAGTCTCATAACCTAGAGTCTTTAACTCTTTAGCAAAGAGGTCTCTGTCTTCAGTTTTATTAATAGTATCAACTTTTGCTCCAAGGAGAGCGACGTTGTGATTACTTAGGTAATTCTCCTCTTCAAGTTCTACGCAGATATTAAGAGCGGTCTGCCCACCCATGGTTGAAAGAACCGCATCGACATTTTCTATCTCAATGATCTTCTTAATCGTCTCTTTGTTGATAGGCTCAATATAAGTCTTATAGGCCATATCTGGATCTGTCATGATAGTGGCAGGATTAGAGTTTAAAAGAACAACTTCTATCCCTAGCGCCTTCATAGACTTACAGGCCTGAGTTCCAGAATAATCAAACTCACTGGCCTGACCAATCTTAATAGGACCTGATCCTACTAACAGGACTCTTTTATACTTCATCTCTTTTTTAATAGGCTGAGAAACATCAATCAGAGGGTGAAGTGAATCAATATTAACGGGCTCACTCTTTCCTTTTAAGAACTCTTCTACTTCTTTAAAGAAGATAGCGGCATCACTAGGGCCTGGGTTGGCCTCAGGGTGAAACTGAACTGATCTTAAAAAGTTATCTGTAGAGCCAATGCCTTCGATTGATTTATCAAAGAGGCTCTTATGATGAATAAAGATTTCTCTATCAATAGGATTGGCCTTGGCAATCTTGAGAAGGCTTTCCTCGTCTGTGGCGTAACCATGGTTTTGACTGGTGATAAGAATCTCCCCAGTGATCCTATCAAGAACAGGGTGATTCACACCACGTTGCCCGAAGGGAAGCTTAATAACTTCAGCCCCAAGGGCCAAGGAGATAAGCTGATGACCAAGACAGATTCCTCTCATGGGAATACCAAGCTTAAAGAACTTTTTCACTTCTTCAATCTGATCTTTATACTCTCTAGGGTCTCCTGGACCATTACTTAAGAAGATCATGCTTGGCTTATAACTCGCTACCTGTTCCGCCGTAGCATTAAAAGGCAGAGTGATTAAAGGCATCTTCATAGCGGCTAGGTTCTTAACAATGGCGTCTTTAACTCCGTAGTTAATAAGGACGATGGGATTGTCTCCCTTAATCTCTAGTTTCGGCTCATTTTGGCTAACAAGGCTTAGCTCATTACAGATAAGTTTTGCATCAGTGAATTCTTTTGCGCTTGGTGATTGGTGCTTAAAACTTAAGACTGACTTATGACTCTTTTTTGAATTCACAAGGTACTTAACAAGGCTTCTTGTATCCATCCCAGAAACTAAGGGTCTCTCAGTCTTAAGTAGGAATTCGTTAGGGGAGAAGTTCCTAGCGATCAATGCGGTTGCGTGAGATTTCTCACTTTGATCGACTCGTTTATCAGATGCATAATTACCCACATGGGCGGTTGAGAAGATAATATGCTGACCCAGAAAACTTGGATCACTCCCCGTTTCTTGATAACCACTCATCCCCGTCGTAAAGGCGGCTTCGCCCCAGAGGCCACCTTCAATTTCAGGGTCATCTTTCTTTCGGTTGATATAACCTTTAAAAGATCTTCCATCTTCAAAGTGCAGGTAAACTTTTGATTGCTTTAGGCTTTTTCTAAACTCGCTAGGGGTCACGTATGTCTCCTTAATGTTAAATAAATAATAGGGAATAGCTTCGATGCGGATTCGCTTGATAGGGTAAAAAAAATATTAGAGGGCTTTAGGCCCTGTCTTAATTTTTGCATCGTCGCCATTGAGCTCTAACTGAGAGCTGATATTTCTATTGGTTAAGATAGCCGTGATGATGGCCATCCTCATGTATGTGCTGTTTTCAACTTGTTTGTAGCCTCTATATAAAGGAGAGTGAATAAGATCTTCACTAATCTCAACTCCAATATTCGCAGGCCCTGGATGATAGACGAAGACTTCTTTATCTAGCTTTCCTAAGGTGTCTAAGCTGACACCAAATTTTTCATGATAGGTAGCAAAGTGCTTATCTTCTGTGCCTTGATGGCGCTCTTTTTGTATCCTTAGTAGGTAGATACAATCAGATTGCTTAATGGCCTCATCTCTATTGTCTGTATGAGTAATAGAATCACTCTCACTTGAATTTGGTATATAACCTTCTGGTCCACAGAGGATAAGCTTCATTCCAAACTGAGGAAGAAGTTCAACTAGCGAGTGAGTCACTCTTGAGTGAACACAATCTCCAATGATGGCCATGGTCTTTCCGTTTAAATCACCTAGATCACCGATCATGGTAAAGAGATCGAGAAGCGCTTGAGTAGGATGCTGATTACTTCCGTCGCCGCCATTGATGATCTTTAAAGGAGGGTTTTCTTTGAACTGAGCTAGCTCATTGCTGACTGAGGTTCTGATAATGCAACAATCGACACCTTGATGATGAAGAGTCAAAAGAGTCTCTTCTAAGGTTTCACCTTTTTTAAGGGAAGAAGTATCTGCATTGAAATCAATATACATGCCGCCAAGCTTTTGAATAGCGATGGCAAAGCTGTGTTTTGTTCTGGTTGAGTTCTCTAAGAAGCTGGTTGCGATAACGGGTGTTCTAAAACCAGTGTAGAAGCTCTCTACGAGGTCTTTATCTTTTTTCTTATAATCTGATGTAAGGGATAGCAAAGCCTTGATCTGGATTAGACTTAGGTCGCTGATATTTTCTAGAACCGCTGGAAACCCTTTCATCACTTCCTTTCAGGTATTTAAACCTGCAATAGAACTCGTGTGTTTGTTTCAACACAAAAGCGGTGGTAGACTTCGTTAGTAAGTCTAAGATACCCGACTTAATTTGGAAAGAATGAAAGAGTTAAATGTTTATGACACGTCGATTCAAAAAGAAGCCTTAATCAATGAACTTAAGGGAAACTTATTTGAATTCCTAGTTGGGCAATGTCTGGCTAATTCTTATGGGCTTGAAGGGGAGTATTTAGGCTCCATTTCCCCAGAATTTACGGACCGGCTTCAAACCTATGAACTTTGGCTTCGGGAGAATTCTCCAGGACTTCTAGAAAAACTACCCCTTTTAGCAAAGACTAGCGCTGAATTCTTCAAGAAGAATGAAGTTGATAATATTGACGCTATCCTCTTAGTGGGAAAAGTCCTAGGTGGCAGTAGCGATCAAAGGGCCAAGGAAGCCGATCTTCTTTTAAAGAAAAAAGACTCCGTAAGCTCTTTAAGCTTAAAGCTTTGTAAGGAAAACTCTTTTGTTAATACTAAGAGTGCCGGGGCCAGGAGCTTCTATCCTAAGTATTTCTCTAAGCAGTTCCCAAGTGCCAGAAGCGCTCAAGATAATTTAAATCATAAACTTGAAGAAGATTATAAAGAAGTAAGCTTGGCCCTGCATGAAATGGCAGGGCTTCCTCCCGAAGAGAGCTTCGGAGCCGCATGGAAAGAGGCAGGGCTTCCTCTTCTTCCGGGTCAGCTTAATACCTCGATGAATAAAAGATTAAAAGAGCATTATTATTATATGATTCAGTCATTCTTCGAAGTCTGGGAAAATCTTTATAAGAAAGATAATAAGAAGTTTAAAGATTGTATGATGCCTTTGTTAGGCTTTGGTCATAGTGACCTGATTCAGCTTTCTTGTTTTTATTCAGGTGATTATCAATTAAGCTTTAATAACTTAAAAAAAGCTGGGCCCTACCGCTTAAGATTAGATGACTCTGTTTTAATCCCGCCAAAAGAAGGTTTAAGCTCTTTTGAGATGAAGATGGAGGACTGTAGCTTTCAAATTAGGCTAAAACCTATGAATAAGTTCACAGTTCCTGGGCTAAAAGTTAATTGCTCACTAAAACTGCATAAAGAGAATTAGGTTTAAATAAATGAACGACATCACCACGATTCTTATCTCTCCTCAAAAGCCGATCAATGATCCGGGCTTTAAGTTTACTTGGATAAGCACTACCTATGAGCTGAAGGCCAACTTGATAGCAAGGCCCAGGGATTGCTTTATTATTGATTATAGTAAAGTTGATCATGGCTTTGATTTTGATAAGGAGCTTTTCTTGTCTCAAGCTTCAGAGTTCTCAGCCGTTCAAGGATTGGCCTTCAAGATTAATAGGGGAGAGCCTCTTGTGACTCTTGGTAGTGACTTTAAGATGCTTAATGATGAAGCTCACTCTCAAGATATTTATAGAGATGGGCTTGAAAGAGTTCCTCTTTATTATCTATCAAAGATCGCGGCACTAGACTTTATAACTGATACTGGAGTTTCAATTCCTGTTGGAAACTACGGACTTCCTATCGCATTTTCAAAGTTGAATTTAGACTATAGGAAAAAGCGGCCTGCTTTATTTCTTGACCGAGATGGTGTCATCAATAGAGACGTAGGTTATGTCCATAAACATGAAGAGATTGAATATCTTGAGAGCATCTTTCCTATCATAGAGCTCTTTAATAAAAGAAACTGGCCTGTCTTTGTGATCACGAATCAATCAGGGGTTGCTCAAGGCATGTACTCTGAAGAAGATGTGATCTCCCTTCATAAAAAAATGGAAGTTGACCTCTTCAAAAGAAACTTAGTTATTAAAGAGTGGGTCTATTGTCCTTATCATTTTGAAAAAGGTCAGGGTGACTTTAAGAGGCATAGTTTTACAAGAAAACCTGGCGCTGGCATGGCGCTTTCTCTCTTAGAGAAACACGCCATTGACGTTGAAAAAAGTTTTATGATTGGTGATAAGGAATCAGATAATATTCTCATCAAAGGGCTTAACTTTCTCCAGGTAAAAGGGAAGTATCCCTACAACGAAGCGAACTCTTTTTGCTTCGATTCATTTTCAAAGATTCAAGATTATATTCAAGGCAAGATTGTTTAAAAATAAGCACTTGCCAAAGCGCGTAGAAAAGAAAAAAATAAGATAGTAAGTAATTGTTTGCTACCAATGGAGATACCAATGAAGTTAGCTCTCATTATACTAGGTCTCTTTTTTCTTTCTTTAACTGTTCGCTCAAGAGAGCTTACCTTTTCTGAAAGAGGAGTGCTTTTGGGCCTTCAAAAATCTAGTGAAATAAAATCCTATATGGATAATAAGATAATCAAGACAGACCTTTCAATGCGCGACTATATCGGCTTCTTGGCCCTTCGTCGTGCTTGCGATCCGGTTAATATCTTAGTCCGCCATATCGAAAAGCAAGAAGATGACTTTAAAGATCAAAGTAAATCTTTAGTCCCTTTGATGAATACTTGTGAAAAGGGCACTCTAGGATTGACTCATCTTTATATAGGTCAGAACCACTAGATCAGTATTTATTACACGGCGCGTTAACAAAGCCGGCTTAGTACGTTAGAATTTGCTAAAACTCATTCTATAAAGGTGCTAAGTATGCGTATTCTATTATCCTACCTACTTTTTCTCGGTCTTTTGACCAATCAGGCAAGCGGTTTTGAAGGTCCTATCAACGGAATTGGGCCTAAGAAGCAAGAACGGATAGACTATTTACTTAACCGCCATAAGCCGACTTCTGTTCGTCCTGAATCTTGTCCCATGCAAAGTAATAAGCATAAGGACATCCTAGGTAAGATCGAAAACATTAAGAATCTTTTTAAAGATAATTGCACCAATACTGATCCTGCTCGTTTAGATGAGCTTCTCTCTGGGGCAACATCAATTCAAACAGAGATCAACTCTGCTCAAACACAAACAGGTAGTGATCAAACAACTAGTGTTCCTACAGAAGTTAACGGGCAATCTATTAGCTCTGTTGTTAATAATATCAACGGCATCTTAAGTACTGGGCAGTGTAAGTTTAAAGATGGAAGCTTTCTAGAAAATACAGCTGACGTTATAACTAGTTTCTCTCAAATGGGGCTTCTTGTTCCTAATTCAAATGGGCTTGTGATATCTGCTGGTGGACTCGCTTTGTCTTCAATCTTAAGAATTATGCATAGTCTTTTTACTCCTTTGTTTGATTTTACTAAAACAAGTGAGCGTCAGACTTTTATTAAATTGAACTGTTCATTTTACGATATTAGAAGAGATATTGAAGCATCAGGCTTTATGGATGTCTCTTCAGATCATCACAAAGAAGACCTTGAAGAAGTAAAAACTATTGTTAGTGATCTTGAGAAAAAACTTAAGGCCATTGATAAGGAAAAGAATACTATCCTCACTAAGATTTCTAAAGATGAAGTGGCTTATGTTAAGACAAAGCTAGGCACTTTAGATGCTCTTTCAAAGCTGATCAATAAGGCCAACCTAATCGTTAGCGAGAAGGTTCAAGATAATGCTGGAGTTCCGGCAAATACAAAGAAGCTTCAGGTGATTCAAGAGTTAACTCTCTTAAGAGTTGAGTTAAGCTCTCTTTTAAGCTCTTATACGAATAGTGGAATGAGTAAGATTCCTCCAATGGATATGATGCTTGCTGAAGAGTTAAAGAAGTTAGACTTTACCGGTGAGAATCTCGAAGCTTATATGAAGTTAGTAAAAGAAGATGTTAATACTTTTAATAATGGTTTTAGGGCCAACCTTCTTTTTCACTTTGATAGAATCTCTAGTGATATCAAAGGAAGCGGGGATGAGTTAAAGAAAAAGTTTAATGATGAGACATTGATTGAAGGACTAAAAGTTCCTGAGTATATCAAGGCCTTAGAAAAAGAAGTGGCTACACTTACGGCAAGCATTGGCTCTACCCACAAAAAATTAAAAATCATTGAGTTAAGATTGGCCCGCATCACAAAAGATCAGTCTTATTCAAGCGCTGATGATGGAGAGGATAATATTGTCAGCATCCTTTCAAGTTATAATGAAGTTACAGAGCAGGTCTACGGTGAGTGGGGAGAGAAGTTTCTTCGCTACACAACTGAGAGCTCTTATGAGAAGAATAAAATCTTTGAAGAAAAGTTTGCAAGCTTTGCAAAAGCTCACTTAGTTGAAAAAGAAGGCGCACTAAGCGTTCCGAAAGTAAGTGAGACAAGTGATCTTAGAACTCTCTATGCCTGCCAAGATGCCGAGCCTTTTAGAAGGGCCTGGAAGCTTGCTAATGGGCTTAGTCAAAACGGTTATGACTTCCTGGCCACGAACAAAGACCTCTTTCATTCAGACACGGCGGAATCCTTAATGTCTGGGATTCACCTAAAAAGAAGTGATTTTGAAAGAATCCAGTTTCACTATAAATCGGCCATGTTTGCTAAGAAATTGATCAATAAAGAAGAGGTCTCTTCTAAGGATAAAGAGAAATACCTTAAGAAAAGAGGAGGACATAAGCGTTATTTAGGTATGGTAATGCTTGAGGTTAACCGTTCTAAAAAGAAGGCCATCCTCCTACAAGAGCTTATAGAGCGCTTTAACTGCTCTAAAGTAACAACTGAAGAATAATCAAGAATGTCTATAATGGAGTGCGTTGGCGGGTTTGAACCCGCCTTCTTTTTGACTATAATAACTCCATGACAAAAACTAAGAAGAACCTCATCATTGCCTCCCTTATCCTAGACGTAATTATCTTAATTCCAGTCTTGTTTTATTTCCTCGTTATCCCAAGGTCTGAAATAGACGGGCTAGTTGAGAACTTCGTAGATGTAAAAGTTGTTAAGAACCAACCGCAATATAAGATTGTCTCTAAAAAACCAGCGAACTGGAAGACCCTTAAAGAAATAAGCTACGTCGCAGCTCACGCCATTGTGGTCAGTGAGGACTGGGGCTTTTATCAACATAATGGCTACGACCTCTCGCAAATGAAAGAAGCAGTGGAAGATACTGTTGAAGATGGAAAGAAGCTTCGCGGAGCTTCGACTATTTCTCAGCAAGTGGTGAAGAACCTCTTCTTAACTAATGAACGCTCATACGTTAGAAAATTAAAAGAGCTTAGCTATTCTATGTACATGGAAAGAAGCCTAAGCAAAGAGAAGATCTTAGAGATCTATTTAAATATTATTGAATACGGTGAAGGGCTTTATGGTATTAATAATGCCTCTAAGAAGTACTTTAATAAGTCTCCTAAGAATTTAACGGCTAGAGAAGGGGCTTTCTTGGCCATGCTTCTTCCGAGTCCTAAGAGGCACGCCCAGAGCTTTAAAGAAAAGGATCTAACTCCCTTTGCTTCAAAGGTTGTGGATTCGATCATCGATAAACTAGCTAGAGCTAACTATATTAAAAAAGAACAGGCTCCTCTTGAGAAAGCGCGTAGTTTTAATTGGGAAAAAACCAAAAGAACAGCACCTGAAGAAGACACGAAAACTGATGTTTTAGAGTTAAAGCAAACTGAAATTGAAGATAAAGTACGGGCTGCTTCAGGACGAAAATCAAAGAGTAAGAGGCGTAAGAAAAATAGAGAAGAAGATCAGTACGCTAGGGATTCAAGTATTGAAGTCTCTGACGAACCTTCTTTTGATGATGACGCCATTATTGAAGATAACTCAGGCTTAGAAGAGGAATTCTCCCTCGAGTAAATAAAAACGGCCGTATAGAATTTAGACAATTTCCCTTAAATGATGTTCATTATTTCAATGGTTTAGAGCCTTATTCTCGGCACGATTCTTGTAACTATATCTCTACTTACACTAATATCTGCTGAAAAGGGCATCTTATGAAATCCATTATTTGGACTAGCTTACTTCTTCTTCTGATCTCGGTTAATCCGTCGTTTGCCGGTTTTACAGATCCTGGAAGCTTTGACGTAAAAGCTGCTTTCACGGAATTAAATCAAGGCCCAAGTGACCCTATTGTTTTGGCCAATGTTCCAAAAGCATTAATCTTAGAAGAAGCCAAAAAAGCTATTCTCGCTGAGGGGACAACTATAGTTGAAGTTCACCGTTTAGATTTTGATCCTACTAATAGGCTCGTTATCTTTGAAGGTATAACTGAACTACCAGCTGACGTTCTCGCTGATATGAATGAGATTGGTGGGATTGATGCCTCTGACGTTAGACTTTCTCGTCATAAATTCTCAATTCACTTTGAACTTCCGTCAGCTAAGAAATTGGCCTTAACTCGTTACTTTCAAATCACAATCAGAAGCCTAAAGATTGGCGGACAAGACTATACAAATGCGACTCATGTTCTAGGTCAATTTGCTGTAGGGCTTATGCTTAACACTAGCTTTATGGATTATATGCTTGAAGTTAAGCCAGAGGTTCAAGTGACTGATGAGAACCCTTCCCTCATGATCAAGCAATTGATTGAAAACAAGGGGCTTCGTTTTAGAGGTAATACAATTGCTTTTAAATTAGACCTAACCATGATCCCTCAGCTTGCTGCCTATAAAGACTTAGAAGGTCTTAGAGTTTGGGGAGTAACGCCAACAGTTCTAAGAGGTACACAAGGGATGATGGCCCTTCGTATTGAAGCAGGAATAGGGAAGCCAAACTCAGCTTGGATTAAGCAATCTGATAAAAGGCATAATGAAGATGAAGAAAGTCTAATGAGCGCAAGAGAAGAGCTCTACGCTGAATACTCAAGAACAGATGTTCTTATGAAAGACCTTGATCATTATATAAGTGAAATGGCGAAGACTCTTGGTCTTTCCAAATTTAATATCCGCCGCGGGGCCGAATACAACTCAATATCTGGAAAGATTCAAACTAGAGCGAGAGCTATCTTAAGCAAGAAAGACGCTAGCTTCGTAGCTGACCCTGAACTTACTTATGAGCTTTTTAAAGAAAGCGCTAAAGAAATGGTTGCTGCCTCACTAAGTGATTTGAAAAGAAGAGAATTAATAGAAGAGGCCATGTACTCAGGTGGATCTGACACAAATACTCTTCCTTTTCTTGAAAAAAGACTTTCCCAAAAGACTCTTGATGAAGCTTCTCGCTTCTTTAGAGAGTTTGAATTTGAAGGAGACCAAATGTTTCCTGAGCTTGCCGTCGTGCTTGACCCTAAAAATGGTGGGTTGATTCTTCGTGGGCGAGTAGCGATTGATATCAATATGCTTATGGCCATGGGAATGGAAGGTTCAGGAATAGAATTTAGTAAGATTCCTTTAAGAGTGGCAGAAGATCAGTGGGGAACTGGTATTCCTTTTCAACTTGGTCTTAGAATCAATATGCTTAAAGATAGTGTCCTAGGTCTTGATGTTCATCATCTAAGACTCTTTGATGGGACTCAATCTATACATATGTATAATGACAGCGATCACGGCTCTATTGTGATCAATTATATGAAAATGGCCATTACTCAAACTCTTGTCACAACTCTTATAGAGCAGCCTATCGCTGACGCTCCTGTTAACGGAGAAGAAGTAGAAGCTTATGACTCTTATAAAGAGATCATCTCTAATATTAAAAGACAAAATGGTGTTTATGATACTGCCGGTTCTGATGCCTTAGACTCAATCCTTCAAATCGCTAAAATTGATATTGAAAACAACCCTTTTATCTTAGAAGGGAAGAAGTATGTCGCAGGTAAGACTGAACTCTTCTTTAAGAAACTTATCCGTTACGATGAGAATGATAAGCTTCTTAAGATCAACCTTGACCCTAGAATTGCCTCAGAGAAGATCATGAACTCTGATAATAATATTCAGGTTTGGAATCTTGAGCCTCTTTATGACAAGGTCATGAATAAGACCTACCTAGAGCTTGCTGTTGGTAATAAAAGAAGGTCTAAGAAATATGAGAACCAACTTAAGCTTCGCCCAGAGAATAAAGACTCTCAACGTTTTGTAGGAGTTGATGAGACTAAGAAACAATCTCCAAGAGATCTTAATGTTAAGATGAACCTTAAGCACTTTGAAAACCTTATCAATCAAATCTTCAAGGACGCCTTCCTTGTTCAAAACGCTGCTGTAGAAAAAGCGCTTAAGAAAGACCAGGAAGTAGAGCAGTACCTTGTAAAGAATATTAACTTAAATGTTATTAGAGATGGGGAACTTCGAGTTAATATGGTTCTTAGTCATATTAAGAAAGGTAAGAAGTTCTTTTTGAACCCTTCAAGAATGTGGTCAAGTTCATATAAAGACCCCGCTGTTAAGACTATTACGGCATCGATGAACCTACAATTAAGTGTTGAAGAATTATCAAAGTACAAAGAAAGCCTTAAGCATGCTGATAATGAGATCTTTTTAGGAGACGAACTTCTAAAACTAGACATCTCAAAGGTAGGCCTAAAATTTGATGGTGATACTTCTGTTTTAGATAAGATCATAGGCCTTGTCGCTAAAGACATCGATTTTAAGAGATCAGGACTAGCTAAGAAGTTAAAGGTCTTCTTGCTTAAGTTTGCAGGAAAGTTCATGAATGAATCAGACCCTAAAAAGAACGGAAATCTAGAATTAGGTGGCGTTAAAATCAATAAATTCGTTAAGATGTTCACTCATAAAGAAGAGATCCTCCTTCAACTAAACCCACATGCTATGGCAAACGCTTTTGACGTGAAATTAATTCCTAATCAAAAATTTAACGGAACTGAACTCGGTCTTGTGGTTAAGAAAAAAGATAACTCTATTGCCTTTGATTTCTCGACTACAGGTAGCATGGCAAGTGTAGATAAAGGTGAGTTGACTCAAATCATCGAATCAGCGATTAAGATCTTCAAGCCCTATAACGAAGCCTCTAGTGCTGAAGAATTAAAGGAACTCCTTAAAGATAATTCACTCTTCGATAAGGTCTTCTATAATAGTGACTACGCCAAAGCTAGTCTTCTGCACAGGTTTAAAAGGATCCTTTCTCAGTACAATGGGATGATTGATATCATAGGCCTTGATACAGACGTGGTTGATCAGATCAACAGAAACTTAAACTCTAACTTCACAGTAGAGAACGGAACCTTTAATAGCCGTTCTATAACTAATAGTGGCGTTGAGATCATGTACTTCTTGTCTACTGCCATAGTGATTCAAAGACAGTTGGTTAAATTGATTCAAAAGCTAGAGGCCTTTGAGTTGATGGACCATGGTTATGCTGATGAACTTGTTGCTCTTCGCGATAAATTAGATAAGAACTATATTGATTCTCTTGTGTCTTTGTACGCAGAGAAATTTGATAAACATAATAAGAAAATCATTAAGAAAGGACCGACTGACTGGAATCATACTTACTTTCCAGATGCTCGTTATAGTAATGAAGTATTCGAGAGAATTAACAAGTTTTTTAGATAGGGATAAAAAATGCTTAAGAAATTACTGCTTATTTTGACATTACTTTGTTTAGGTTCAAGCGCTATTACAGCGCAAGACGTAAACGTTGGTGGAACTTCAACTGATGTTGAAATTGAACAACCTACTGAGACTGAAGATGATGTTAGCACGGCCTTTGGTGTTCTTGATCTCTCGGATGCTGAACTTAGAGTCATTGCTGAGAATATCTTTAACTTAACGAAGTCTATCTCTGAAGAGTTTTATATCTCTGATGGTTTATCACTTGCTACTTATATCCTTAGGTATATGGCAGAGATCGGAGAGTATGAACTTGTTTATAAAGATATGATGGCCCTCGTTAAGGCGTTTGAGAAACTTCAAGATCAGCCTTATGATGAGAATATCTACCTTATCTTGGAGCAAATTAGAAAACTTCAGTTTGGGACAAGAAAAGGAAAACTTTTCGTAAAATTCTTTTCTAAATCCGAAGAAGGCATCATCTACAATATTGATACAAAGAACGAAGAAGAAGGAAGTTCATTAAAAGAGATTAAATTTGTGACTATTAAAAATGGCGCAGAAATGTACTTTAATGAAGTGGATACAAAAGAAGAAAGAGTTGAAATGGTTAAATGGGTTAAAAAGGAATACCGAATAAAAACCTTCGGTAAGTATATGTTTCACCCTGATATCCCAAAATACATTGAGTCTTATTTTGACTTAGAGACGCCGGCTAATGCCATGAAAATCGAATATAAAGACATTGTAGTAAAAGTGGGAACTGATACTTTCTTTAAAGATATGGATTTAAAATTTAAAGATGGCTATGTTCTTCCTGGTTACCGAAAAGGTGAGAAACCAATACCAAGTTTTCTTTTGAGACTTGGAGCAAAGCTTGTGAAAGTTAAAACATCGATAGATCAATAATGAAAAAGTTACTCTTAATTACGTTTCTTATAACACTTACTTTCTCTAAGGCCTTCGCCTCTGAAGATCAAAAGTTGAGTGTAAGCTGGCAATTAGGGCCTGAGACCTCATCTTATAATTTAGATGTTGGAGTCTCTAGAGTTTCAACTCTCGGACTTCATTATCAGATGCAATTTAGTGAACAAAAATCAAGCAATACAAACTTCTTGGTTAAAGGGCTTTCAAACTATGGTTTAAATTACGAGCACTTTATTGGATCTAATGCATCGAAGTTTAAAACAGGCCTAGTTTTAACGGCCGGTATTCATATAACTAAGCTTGAAGAAAGCTCAATTCATCAAATAGTTATTTATGAAGGTAAGGAAGAAATTAAAAGCGGAGAATCTAGAACTGGTGGCAGAATCGCAGCTAGTTACCGCTTTTACGCCAAGTCTTTATTTGCAGGTGCTGGAGTAGAAGGAAGTAAAGTCGGCAAGGCCGTAAGCTTTCTTCCCATCAAGCTCCAATTAGGCGTTGTCTTTTAATTAACGGTAATTAATATCAGTTCTACCTTCGTAGATCTCAGTAGCGTAATCAAGAGCGCTAACCCCAGCGGCTTGTGTCGCCGCAGTCTCAGGAAAAAGCATAAAGGCATGAAGACGGCTATCAGGAGCCCATGCAGAACAATTTCTTACTTCACTCGTAACATTAAGGATTCCTCTTCTTGAGTAAACCAAGGCTCGGTGATCTTTTGCTGAAATATTTCCAAAAATGGTACTCATGACGAAATCTCTTGCCCCTTGAAGAACACCGATATTCCAATGAGATAATCTCTTACAAACCTTTGGCATTTGCGGAGCGATCATTCCATTTTCGTCACTTAAATTAAGACCAACCTTTAAAAAGGCAGACTTAAAATCTTTTAATGTCCTAGGAGTAAATTTATTCCAAAAGCGAATACCAAAATGAAGACCTGGAGAATCAGAGATAATGGTTCTTTTAGCCTCCATTGGAACAATTTTATCAAAGGTTACTGAATGAAGTAGGGATCCAATCCCGCCGGCTGATGATCCGTAAAGGACAATATCATTCAGGCTCTTAAAATTGATAACCTTCTTCTTTTGCAGATAATTGATAGTCTTTTGAATATTGCTATAACCCTTATGATGAACCTTTGATTTTAAACGGTAGCGGGCCTTATGATTTCCTGCAAAAACATCTGCCGTACAATAAGGAAAATAAAGCACACTATGATTCTCAAGTGGTGAGCCTTTTTTAACCATGATATTCATCTTACTAACTAGTTTTGGAAGTGGATGAACCCAAGCGCGCAGATTAGGACCATAACAAGTGCTAACAGACCAACATGCTCCGCCGCCCATGAATTCAACGGCCAGTTTTTCTGAATCAACATTTTCAGTGTCTACCCAAACCTTATAAGGCATCCCATTTCCACAAACCGCACCGGGAATGGTATAGGTCTTAAAATCTCTAGCTTGTAGAGAAATGAATGGTAAGAGAACTAGCATTAGACATGCTGAATACTTGATCATTTGGATGACTCCCTTTATTTTAGATAGTGTAGGGTATTTTACGTGGAGCATAATTGATAGGAAAAGACGCAAAGGGTTACTGGACATGATTACGAAGACTTACTTTTCAGCCTTCCAGAATATCTTCCAGAATCTCTGCTTAGAAGACTACTTTCTTAGAGAGACAGAAGAAGAGTTCATCTTGTTTTATATCAACACGCCTTGCGTGGTGTTGGGAAATTTTCAAAACCCATGGAAAGAAACTAGCCCTTTGGCCTTAAGTGAAAACGAAGTGGCCTTGGCCCGTAGGCAAAGTGGGGGAGGAACAGTCTTTCACGATGAAGGAAACCTTAATTTTTGCATCTTTCGTAATAAGCCATTGTTAACGGATATTGATAAGACCGATCATCTAGAACTTATCCAGTCATTTCTTCGTCAGAGGGGAGTGGTAACGGAAAAACTTTCTAAGAGTGGAATGGTTTTTCTTAAAGACGGAGTTTTGCATAAATTCTCAGGAGAGGCCTTTAAGCAAACAAAACAAAGAAGCTTTCACCACGGAACACTTCTTATTAAGAGTCAGTTAGATCTTCTTGAAAAGTACCTAAGACCTGCTCTTCCTCAGATAAAGACTAAGGCTATTGCATCAAACCCGCATAGAGTGGGAAACCTATCTGAAGTAATAGAGGGCCTGACTCCACTTAGTTTTTATCAAGAGTTTCAGTCTTTTCACGAGCTTCTTACTCTAGATGTAGACTTTGGCGCTATTCACAAATACATCTTAGAGAAGGCTCACCTCTTAGCAGGACCTGAAATCGTCCTTAAGAAGACTCCGGAATTTATCCTGCGTCAAAACGAAAAAGAGTTAACCGTTAGGCGTGGTCAAGTAGTCCTAGAAGATGGAGTAGAGGTAAGAGAAAGAGATTTCTCAGAAAGAGAAATTTGAGTTAGAATTTCGCCCATGTCAGCCCCTAATACTACCGAAAAAGCTCATTCAATTTGGATCAATCACCTAAAAGCTAATTGGAGCTCTTACGCCCTTGGTACCTTGGCGGTTATCACAACTAATATCACTCAAGTTCTTTGGACTAGAGGTCTTGGTTGGATCATTGATTTTTTCTCGGGAGATCCTTACCCTGATTTTTTCCAAGTGGGTACTAAGACTGAGAATTTTCAAAAGCTCTTTATCATCCTCTTTGTAAGCAGGATCTTTCTCTTTATTGGGCGCTGGGGATGGCGAGTGACTCTTGCCCGGCAAACGCATTTTGCTTCAGCAAATCTTAGGCGAGATATCTTTAAGAATTCACGCTTCTTTCCAAGACGTGACTTAGATAAGAAATTCACTAAAGGGCTTCTTATGAACGCCTCAACAAGTGACGTGAACGCTGCTCGCTTTATCTTTGGTTTTACCTTAGTCGCCGTGGTTGATGTTGTCTTTCTAGGTATCTTTACTATTTGGGCCATGCTCTCCATTCATACCGCCATGACTCTTTGGTCTTTAGGGGTTCTTCTCTTTCTGCCTTACTTTGTAAAAAAACTAAGTGCTATTGAAATTGATAAGTACACTGGAGCGCAAGAATTCTTAACAGTCTTTAATGACTTAGCTTCACAAGTTATCGCCACGATTCGTCTTCAAAGACAAACCCAAACCGGTGAGTTCTGGCGTTTGAGACTTGAAGATACGGCTGAAGAGTATAGAAAGCAAAGGTTAAGCGCTGTTTATACTTCTCTTCTTTATTCTCCTCTCATGGGAGCGGTTTACTTTGTTAGTTATCTTGTCATCTTCATCATGGGGATTAAGTTAGTCTTTGAAGGAAGCATGACTATTGGCGGTTTTATGGCCATGCAAGGGTTGATCTTTTTAATTCAAGACCCCTTATTTGAACTAGGGTTTATTATTAGTGACTGGCAAAAAGGGAAGAAGAGTTTAGAGCGTTTAAGCGAAGTCTTTATTCATAGTAAAGAGAAATGGCTTCTTCCTAAGGATGGAGCCGCTGTCAAACCTCAAGATGAAGTCTTAAGTGCAAAGAACTTGAGCTTTTCCTACGAAGAAGGACGCCCTATAGTTAAAGACTTTAATTTAAGTTTAAAACAAGGGGAGCGCCTTGGTATTAAGGGACCTATCGGAACTGGAAAAAGTACCTTGGTCACCATCTTGGCCGGGCTTGAGAGGGATAATGAAGGGGAAGTTCTCTTTTGTGGAAAAGAATACAATCAGTACGATCATCATGAGATAAGAAAGTCCGTTTGCTTTGTTCCTCAAAAGCCATTCCTATTTGCTGCTTCTATTAAAGAAAACATTTGTATGGATAGAGACTTTAGCGAAGAAGAAGTTTGGCATGCTCTTGAAGTCTCTGGCCTGAAGATGGACATCAGAACTTTTCCTGATGGACTCGATACGCCTCTTGGTGAATGGGGTATCAATCTCTCTGGTGGTCAAAAGCAAAGACTAACCTTGGCCCGTGCACTAGCTAGAAAACCTCATTTACTCTTTTTAGATGATTGCCTATCAGCCGTTGATACCGTCACTGAAGAGAAGATCTTAAAAGGTCTTGATAGAGAATTAAAAGACACTACCATTATTTGGGTCGCCCATAGGGACTCAACCTTAAAATACTGCGATAGAGTCATCGAAATTCAAGGGGAGGTTCTGCAATGAGTGATAAAAAGAAGAAAAAAGCCAGCTTCCTTCATGCTGATGAACAAGATGAATCAGTCATTGATAAGCATAGGATTGGAGATGCCGCAGCTTTTCTGTCGCTATTTAAGTTTGCAAAAGGGCATTACCTAAAGATCTCTATTGGTCTTGGTCTTATTTTTATAGGAGCCGCTACTGCTATTGTCTCTGCAAGACTTACAGGTTTTCTTGTTGACGATGGTCTTAAAGCCCGGAATATGGACCTTGCCATTAAGTTTGCCAGTTATATTATTCTTTGTGAGATCGTTCCTATTTTCATAGCTTGGCAGGGAAGAAAGCTTATTTCTTTTTCTACTTCAAAAACAATCTTTAATATTAGAACCAAGCTCTTTGACCACCTTCAAAAGTTACCCCTTAGTTTTTATGATAGGCAACCACAGGGACGTATCGTCACTCGCGTTACTCATGACGTAGAAGGAGTGGAACAATTCTTTTCAAATAGTTTAGGTCGCCTTATTCAATCTGCCGCGACAGCAGGTATTGCCATGATGGCCATGCTACTGACTTACCCTAAACTTGGGGGAATTCTGATCGCTTCAATGGCACCGGCAATTCTTTTTATCTTCTTCACGAGAGAGCTTGTTAGAAAAACCAATCGAAAGATGAGCTCTAAGTCATCTCAGTGTAATTCAAAGTTAAGTGAATACTTAAATGGAATGGAGGTTATTAGGGCCTTTGGAATGGAGAAGTGGGCCAATCAAAAATATGCCGACGCCGTTAATGAACACGAAGTATCTCAACTAGCAGCGAATAAACTCTTTTCTTGGTCTAGGCCTTTGATTAGTTTCTTATGCACTCTTCCACTTGTTGGCCTTGTTTGGTTTGGAGGTAATGCTCTTATAAGTGGAAGCATTACCGTAGGTATTTTTGTCGCTTATATTAGATACTGTGAAAGATTCTTTATGCCTATCATGACTCTTGCTCGAGAGATTCATGTTATTCAGCAGGCCTTTACTTCAGCTGAAAGAGTGGCGACTTTTATTAATCACGAAACAGAAATTAAAGAACTTGGTATTGATGGAGAGTATAGGGGAGCTCCAGGGTCTATTGCTGGAAAGGTAGAATTTAAAGACGTAGGGATGTTCTATAACCCTGATCAATGGGTCTTAGAAGATTTAAGCTTTGATATTAAGGCCGGAGAGAAAATTGGTCTTGTAGGGACCACAGGTTGCGGTAAAACGACGACAGTCTCTCTCCTATCTAGGCTCTACGAGTTTCAAAAAGGAGAGATCCTCCTAGACTCAAGGTCTATCCGTGGCTATGAAAGAAGTTTTCTAAGAGAGCAAATTGGATTTGTCTCTCAAGATGTCATAATTTTTCGTGGTTCATTAAAACAAAACCTAACTACAGATGATGCTCTTAGTGACGAAGTGATTATTGATTGCTGCAAGAACACAGGACTTTATCAAGTGATGAAAGACACTGGGATTAACTTAGAAAGCGAGATCTTAGAAGGTGGCTCTAACCTCTCAATTGGGGAGCGCCAGTTAGTGGCCCTCACAAGAGTGTTAGTAAGAAACCCAAGCATCTTAGTTTTAGATGAGGCCACTGCCAATATTGACCCTGGTTATGAAGAGATTATTCATAACGCTGTTGAGAAGGCCATGGACAAAAGAACCTGTCTTATTATTGCTCATAGGTTAGATACTTTAAAATCTTGTGATCGTATCTTTGTCTTTGATAAGGGAAGACTTGTAGAAGAAGGCGCGGAAGCCGACCTACAAGCGCAGAAGGGCCATTTCTATCGCCTGCAGAATGCAGATCAAAATCATCAAGTATAGAAGGTTAATTTAAAAATTAACTTTATTAATAACTTTTCTATGTCGATAAGTTATTAATGAATAAATTTCTAAGATCCATATTGGTTAAGAACAATCTCATCGATAGTAGTGGGAATATCACTTCTGATGATGGTGATCATATCTTTGATTGTATTGGTAAGGCCTTAGATTCTCGGGAAAAAGAGTTTGATACTTTAAAGGCCGAGATGGAAAAACTAAAAGTTATTCTCGACACAACTCCCTGTACTATTTCTTGGCTTAATAAAGACATGACTTATGGGGGCGTTAATAAGGCCTTAGCTGACTTAACAGAGCTTAAGACGGACGCTTTTAATGGTAAGACTATTGGTTTTTATACTGAAAATAAATACTTTTATAATTTTGCAGATACTATGTTTCAAAGCAAGGCCCCTTCAATTTATCAAGAATTAAAAACAGATATTGATGGAGAGCAAAAAGAATTCTGGGTAACCGGAAGTAAGTTTGATAATGGCAACCAAGGGGTTGTCATTGGTATTGATATTACGGAACTTAATAATATGAGAGAGCATGTCTCTTTCAACGATAAGCTCTCGCAACTCGGTGAGATGGTGGCGAGTATTATCCATGAAGTAAATAACCCATTAACCATGATCCGTATGCAGGGTCAAAGACTTGAATCCCTAGTTGAAAAAGGGGAGAGTGATAAAATCATCGCTGCTTCAAAAAAGATTGTGGAAACTTCAGATAAGATCTCTCAAATTATAAGGGGTGTTAAGTCTTATGTTCGTGGTGGTGAGCAAGATCCTAAGCAGATGGTAGGGCTTAAAGAAGTTCTCGCTGACGCTATAGTAATATGTGAAGGCAAATTAAAAGAACAACAAGTATCAATTGAAGTTAAAGAATGCCTCGATGTAAAAGTTAATATTAACGTTACTCAAATCTTTCAAGTCATCGTGAACCTCATTACAAATGGGGCTGATGCCATTGAAGACCGTGATGAAAAGTGGATGAACGTTGATTGGGAAGTCTTAGAAGATAAGATAAAGATCAATTTTACTGACTCTGGAGAGGGGATTCCTGAATCTGTTCAAAAGGGTATGTGGGATTCATTCTTTACGACGAAAGGTATTGGCAAAGGAACTGGTCTTGGACTAAGTCTTTGTGCAAAGATTATTAATGACCATAACGGGAAGATCTACGTCGACAACTCATGCCCTAATACTAGGTTTACTATTGAGTTGCCTCTTGAGTCCTAATTTCACTTTTTTTTAGATCCCTATAGACAAAAGCCCGCTCTCTAATTGTTTTGATCGCTTGAACTGTTGTCTTCTTACGCGAGACTGATTTAGAAGCACCTGCTTCTTTCACCATAGCGCTAAGGGCACGGCCAATGGCCTTTCCTAAAAGAGGTGGAACAGCATTACCAATCTGCCTCCACTGAGCAGAAACCGGTCCAGTGAATTCAAAATTATTCGGAAAGCTTTGAAGAGCAGCCGCTTCTCTTTGAGTTAGGTATCTATTTTCAACTGGGTGATAATAACTATGTCTATGAGTCATGATTGTAGGTGAAGGTAATTTACGATCAAGCCTTTGATACTTTGTTTGTCTAAAGCGGCCTTCTCTTATTGTTTGCCAATTAACTCCTAGTTTTAATCTTGGAGTTAAGTAGGCCTTCTCATCTCTTTCATAACGAATTCCTTTTCCTTCAGGAATACGCTTAAGACGAGCGAGATCTAACTTATTACTTACTTGGGCTAGATCGATATCATGGTTTAAGAACTTACCAGACTTTGTTTTAAGCTTCTTTAAAGCGTCTCCAACAGTGACTGCAGGGATAAAACTACGGCCAACAATTGTATTATGGCTTGGCTTTGGAAAAGAGATGCTCGAGTTTAATTTGCTTCCAATAATAATAGTTCTTCGTCTTTTTTCAGGAGCTCCATGCTGTTCGGCAGAGAGGACTTGAACACCCATATTATAACCCATGGATTCAAACTTATTAAAAACGGCTTTTAAGGTATCTTCGTTTTTCTTTGCAAGAAGGCCTGTTACATTTTCCATCACAACAAAGGAAGGAGAAGTTAACCTAACAACTCTTACAAACTGTAAGAAGAGTGAGTTCCTATCGTCATCAGGATTTCCTGTTCCAACTGTTGAAAAACCTTGGCAAGGTGGACCACCAACAACAACATCAATATTATTTCCATCAAGCATCTCTAAGAGCTGTTTCTTTTTTAGCTTATGGATATCACCGCAGAAAACCTTGGCGTGCTTATGGTTCTTCTCGAAAGTGTTCATGGCATGTTGATTGAAATCAACACCAAGAAGGCAACGGTGTCCGGCCATTTCCATTCCACATGAAAAGCCTCCAGCACCTGCGAAAACGTCTATGAAATTAAGTTTAATTTTTTTATTTGTTGGCATGCTTAATTATCAATTTTTCAAAGTAAAATTGTCAATTTTTAATGACTTTATGACGCTTTTTTATTTTGATCAGTTTCATCGTAATTAGCGTTGACAATCTTCAAGAAGCCTTCCTCTTCGGGAGTTTGGCTTGATGGCATCTTAATCATGGTACTTTGGAATCCATTATTAAAATGATTCACTTGAAAAGAATTGAGCTCATCTCTAAATATTGTCTTCGTAAAGTGAGCTGACCAACTGGCTTTGAAGCGAGTGTTGACCACAACAATTTGACCTGAAGTTGCTGACTTATAAACTAAGGCTGAGATAAAAAGCGCTAAGCTTTCTTTGCCTAAGAACTTTTCGGGGTCTTCTAGGAAAAGGAAATCACTCTTTTGAAGTAAGGCCTTTACAAGGGCGGCCAGTTTTCGAGTTTCATCATCGACGTCTTTTGGCATTGAGGCTTTTAAACGAATGATGTCGCAAAGTCTCTTCAAATGGGGGTTTCCGCTCTTTTCTAAAACGATCTCAAGTTGTTTTTCACGCTCAAAGGTCTCGTTACAATCGACGTGTAAGAGGAGGTTATCCTCTAAACTAAGATTTTCAATCAAAGGCCCACCGGCTTCAACATGAGAAAAGCGAAACGGCCTTGGGTATCCAAAGTGGCCTAAGAAACCAATAAAGTCCTTAAGCTGACTGAATTTACATGAATGTCCCTGTCCATTATCAAAGAGGGCAAGGTCCATTTTTTCCAAGGGTAACTTCTTTTTCATACAGACTTATCGGATGCTGAATAAAGAATATTAAGGGCTAAATAGCTGAAATAATGAGGTAAAATCTGCCCCATGGGAGGAGCCTGCAAAGGGGGGCTTGCCTGTTATAATAACTCTAAGACCAGCGAGAAAGGAATATCGAAGTAAAATATGACCAAAACCCTCAAACAAGAAACAATACTTGTAGGCATGACTGGAAGAATAGACTCCACTGTTGCTGCCTACCTTCTTAAGAAGCAGGGTTTGAATGTTATTGGAATAGGGATTCTCTTTAACGAAATTGATGAGAACCCTCCAAAGGATCCTAAAACAGGGGAATTCATAAAGCCCTTTGGTGTTCACTTTATTAATGACCTTCAAAGAGTAAAGGGGGTTTGTGATGAATTGGATATACCTTTTTACGCAGTCCATGCAGTTGATCGTTATAAAGCAGCAGTCCTAGATAATATCGTAGCGGCCCGTCTTGGTGGTATCACCTTTTCCCCGTTTATCTTTTCTAATAAATTAATCTTAGAGATCTTAGGAGAGAAGATGGCGGCCTTAGGGGCCTCGCGAATAGCAACTGGAAATTATGCCAAGGTTAGTATTAACCCCAGCACAGGGGCGATTGGCATTTCTCAAAGTAATGATTTAGACAATGATGAAAGTTTTCAACTGGCTAAGATTAGTCCACGTAACGCGGCTACATTAATCCTTCCCCTATCTGAGATGAGAAGAAAAGAAGTGGTTAAGATCTATGATTCACTTCATTTAACCAACCATGTCCTGGCTTCTGAATTAAAAGGAGACAAGGCTTCTGAGTTTCTTCTTATGGAAGATTTAAGACTTGAAGATGTCGTGGTTAAAAATAGTTCCGAGGATTTAAGAAGAGAAGGCTCTCTTATTAACTATATTGAAGACACAACTATTTGTGAGCACGAAGGAATCCACCGCTTCTATATTGGACAAAAGAAACTTAAGACAAAGAATGCTGCGGCCATCGATCAAAAACTACAAGTTATAAAAATTGATCCTACTAGAGGTAACGTCTATATAGGGTCAAGTGAAAATCTTAAGTTTAGCTTTTGCGAGGTTAAGAGTTTTGCTACCGGAAAGGATAGGGACTATTCAATTCCTCTGGACGCCTATGTTAAGTTCAGGCCTGACCTAAAGAAGGTTCCTTGCGATATTTACTTAGGAAATAATGAATCAGCCCGAATTGAATTTAAAACTGAGCAAAATGGGCAGCTCGTTCAAGGTCAATATATTGTGATCTATGATCGTGACGGTGAAGGCGCAAAAGTAATTGGAGCTGGGATAGTAAACCGAAGCGGTTTCTATGATGAGCTGGGAGTTCAACGAGAGCTTCCTATAACTAGAGAAGAAAAGACGGAAAATGAAGATAATGACTTACCAGTTTCTAAGAAAGTGTTTAGGTTTTAAAGTGAAAGGAATAAGCGCCCTTCTTTTTCTTTTTATCTTTAGCGCTGAAGCGATTGAGCTGCCTAAGAATCTGCAAACACCTAAAACGAAATCACATTTAAAGATGATCCTCAGAAGGATGAAGAAAAAAGAGATGGAAACAAAGCTTCGCGACTTTGTTAAATGCTGTAGGCCTTCAAGGATAGTGGGCTCAAGCGGCCATAAAGACGTCGTTCCTTTTCTGATCAACCAAGTTAAAAAAGCTGATAGTAAGAACAAGGGGATTTTGATTGTTGATCAGTTCAAGCCAGATGTTCTTCATGCAATGGAGTTGTATCAAGAAGACTTTAAGCGTGAGATTGTAGGAAAGTATCCCCCAAATGATCCACAGTACAAAAAATGGAAGGACTTCACAGATTCAATGGTGAAGGCCTTAAGTGAAAATCAAAATGTCTTTGGTAAAAATATTATCTGGGAGAAAAAGGGCTATATAGACCCTAACTCTGTCATCACTATTGGCGCTCACTTTGATACCATCTCTCATGATAAAAAGACTAAGAAGATCCTTAAAACAAGTCATCAACCAGGGGCTGATGATAATGGAACTGGTGTGGCCATCTTACTTGGACTTATTGAAGTCTTATCAGAAGTGGACCTTCCAAAGACAGTAAGAGTGGTTTTCTTTGACTACGAAGAAATGGGATTTCTCGGAAGCCGCGCTTATATGAAGAAATACAAAGATCAGATGAAGAAGCAAAAATTTGCGGGCTATATCAATCTTGAGATGCTGGGCCATGATTCAAAGAGGCTTGATAAAAAGAAGCGCCTTGGTAACTTCAAGGCCTATATCAGGAAAGAAGATAATAACGGGCACTCCTTGGATAAAAGCTTTTATAAGAGGCTAGATCAAGGGGGATCAGAGATGACCGCTAAGGTTAAGTTTGAACTAGATCCAAATGGCTTTGATTCCTCAGATCATATTAATTTTTGGGCAGAGGGACATGCCGCTGTAACCTTTACTCAGAACTGGGAAGAGGATTTAAACCCCCGCTATCACACGAAAAATGACTTCGTTGAAACCCTAAACTTAAAGACTTGGTTTGCTTCTTATCAGTATATTACTGGGGCAGTTCTTTCTTGGGCCTTCGACATTCTCTAAAAATTCAGGTACATCAAGCTTAATGGACAAGCTAACCAAAGCCAAAATTGGGGGAAGAAACCCTGAAGATCTCACTATTGTAGTGGGAATGAGCGGTGGCGTGGACTCTTCAGTCACGGCGGCTCTTCTCAAAGAATGGGGCTTTAATGTCATTGGTCTTTTCATGAAGAACTGGGAAGAAGAGGATGAAAATGGCGTATGCCAAGCTTCTCTAGAATATGAAGATGTCATCTCTGTCTGTGAAAAATTAGATATTCCTTATTACTCAGTAGAGTTTATTAAAGAGTACCGCGATAATGTCTTCTCTCATTTTGTAGAAGAGTACAAAGCTGGTCATACACCAAACCCTGATATCCTTTGTAATAGAGAGATCAAGTTTAAAGTCTTCTTTGATAAGGCCATGGAGCTTGGCGCTGATTTTATGGCCACGGGTCATTATTGTCAGAGCGCCTTTGTTCAAGGTGAAAATAGGTTGATCAAGGGGCTTGATACTAATAAAGATCAGAGTTATTTCCTTTATACGAATAAAGATAAGATCCTAGAAAAAGTCCTTTTCCCAATTGGGGGAATGGAAAAATCTGAAGTGAGAGACGTTGCTACTAAGTATGACCTTTCAACAGCGGCTAAGAAAGATTCCACCGGTATTTGTTTTATCGGAGAGAGGAACTTTAAGAACTTTCTTTCAAACTATATCGATTTTGAAGAGGGGGACTTTGTCACTCTTGATGGCGAAGTCGTAGGCAGTCACTCAGGACTTTCCTTTTATACTCTAGGGCAAAGAAAGGGCCTAGGCCTTGGTGGTCCTGGAGAGCCATGGTATGTGGTTCAAAAAGATAATAAGCAAAATAGAGTCATCGTTGAAAGAGGAGAGTTTCATCCTGCTATGTATTGTGATGATCTCACAGCGACCGAGCCCTCTTGGGTCAGTGGAAGCTTTCCTTATGAGTTACCTCTAAAGTGTTCTGCAAAAGTTCGTTACCGTCAAAAAGATCAAGAGTGCACCATTGAATCTATCAATGATGGGGAGCTTAAGGTTAGCTTCAAGAATCCCCAAAGGGCCGTGACTCCGAGGCAAAGCATTGTCTTTTATATTGAAATGGAAGGGCATCATGTTTGTTTAGGGGGAGCTTTGATTAAAGACCCAGGGCCCTCATACTTTGAAAGAAATCTTGAGTTACCAAAGGGAAGGATCGTTTAGATCAAGTTCCTTTTTCTTCCTAGGTCCTTTTTCTTCAAAGGCCATACAAGACCTACCCGTTTCATCTTTTACCAGCATCGAAGGCATCTTATGGCTTTGAAAGGAAAATTTTCTGCAGCCTCTCGGTCTCTGAGGGTCGTAGGTCACAAAATAATGAACGCATTTCATGCATCGTGGTTCATCCATGTAAAGATTATAGCAAAATATTTGGCCATCGCGAAAAGGGGAACAATGTTTAGGCAGTGTCTAAATATTGGCTAGAAAGGAGCCTTGTTTAAGGTGGTAAGTCGTTGAAATTACTCTTTCCCTGCCCACTAAACTTGGCACAATATTCGCAAAGATATAAGTAGGCTTACGATGGCCATAAAAGGTGAATACAAATGTCTGATACAATTAATAAAAACAGAGTCTTTGATGCAAATGTTGTTATGTTTCCAGCATCTAAGAATTTCCCCCCAACGGTAGACTCTATAGACCTCCATGACGACCCCTTAGAGGCCCTTCTTAATGAATTTAGTGATGTTCTCGACGAAGATCATGATGAGGACTTAGAAGCTGAACTAGAAGAGATAGCCCGTGAGAACCTTGAGAAATATAAGAAAAGCCAAGATATTCAAAATATGGCCTTACTTGCTGAAGATGAGCTTAAAGAAACAGTCTCAAAGCAACTGGCCTACCTAAACGAAACCAACCTACGAATTAAGCATTTAATGAAAGAGATTGAAGCTTATATGCCTGGTAAAAGATAAGAAAAAAAAATTAATTTAAAAGGAGGGGGCGGGAACCCCCTCCGAAGATAATGAGCGAGTTTGTTACTCTTCTACAAAAGTTTCGTCTTCTGAAGTAGAGTCCTCGTTTTCTGGTGTAATAAAAGCTGGAGCTGGAACAACTTCTGATGAAGCTTCATCATCAACAAAGCTGTCATCGTCATTTGAAGCTAGGCTCGTTCCTTGTTCATTCGAAGATAATATTGTCTCTAAAAGAATCGGTTTTGAAACAGAGCGCATAGAGCTTTCTCAAAGAATTGAAGTAAGTGAAGGGGACCTCGTCGCTCTTATGAGCGATGGCGTATCAGGTCATTTTACAACGGAAGAGATCGTCAAACTGGTCACGACGGGGTCATTTGAAGAGAGAGTGGCGGCTTATGTAGAGAAAGCTGAGGCAGATCCGGATAAGTATTATTCAGATGATAATTCCCTTATTCTTTTTAAGATCTAATAGAGGAATGTTTCTTGCCTAAGACCTCTAAATTAGGAAAAATAGGATATGGAAATCTCATTAAAAGATATTCAAGATCATGTTGATGAAAGCGTTGCAGTGTCTCTTACGGACTCTTTATCCCAAGTAGAGCAAAAGTCATACTTCTCTCCTTTTAAAGGGGGGTTCTCATTTTGGTTTAGATACCTAAATGTCATCGATGATAAACTTGAATATGGAAACTTAAAGTACCTACTTTTAAATAAACAAGTTTATCAATTTGATTGGGACTCCGATTGCTTTACTCCCTTTGGAGATAATGGCGACCCTCTGATTGAAGAACTCGAGAATTATTTCTTAGAGAATGAAACAATTGTTAATCACTTTTTACGTCAGGTGGATTCTCTAGAAGACGATCTCTACGATAGAAAACATTCTTCAGTCTTTATGGATAATTGGTTCGATTTAAAAAAGGAACTCTCTAGGATTGAAAGATTCTATGATAGGCATATTACAGCCCTAACGGGAATAGATAAATGGAATAGAAAAGAAGAGTTCTTTGTTAGTCTTGATATTGCAGAGTTGATTAAAAACACTGAATACTCTATCTCTAATGTTAAAGGCGCAATCATACGTTTAGATGGCCTACATCATTACTATAGTTCAATCAAGAACGATAAGCTTAACAAAAATATTTATATGTTAACCCTCGTTTCTGGTGTCTTCCTTCCTTTAAACCTTATCGTAGGTTTCTTTGGCATGAATACTAAAGGACTCTTTCTTGATCAGTACAACAATGCCACTCAATATGTTCTCTTCATTTTGTTAAGTATCTTAGTCCTAAGTGTGACTGGCTTAACTTTAATCAAGCTAATTGATCGATTTATTTTACGATTTCTTCTTGGAAGGACCACTATTTATAAAGGGATCTCAAGTCAAATGGAAAAGCTTGAGAATAGGCTGGGTTTAGATAACTAGGAATTATATGAAAAGCAAAGTCCACATAGAAACAGACCTAACAGTTCTGGCCACCCGTGGTAATAAAGACCTTGAACGCCTCTATCTTGGAAGTATGACTGAAGCTATCCTTAAGCTAACGGACTCTTCTGTTTTTGTAGCAAAATTAATCAGGTAATTATGGAAGAATTCTTAAGCAAATTAAATGAACTCATGGTTCGTTATCCTTATTCAAAGACTGCGATTTATTCCTTAGGTCTCTTTGGCTTTTACTATATCTCGCGGTTTCTTTTCTATTCAAATATAAACAAGCGCGAGATTAATAAAACAGAAAAAGTTTTTTATAAAAAGAAGGTAGAACAATACCTTCGTTACTTTTTCTTTTTAGTTCTCTTTTTGCTTTGGTTTGCTCAGCTTCAGGTCTTCTTTGTCTCTATCTTTGCCATTGCTGCCGCTCTGGTTCTGGCCTTTAAAGAACTGATTATGTGCGTGACAGGTGGAGTCTTAGTAAGAAGCTCTAAAACTTTTAGTGTTGGTCATCGAATAGAACTTCAAAAGCTTAGAGGATATGTTTTAGAGAGAAACCTTTTGACGACTAAAGTTCTTGAGATTGGACCTGAAAGTAACTCTCAGCAAACAACTGGGGATGTGGTTACTATTCCTAATTCTTTAATGCTCTCTCAAGCGGTTAAGAATGAATCTTATTTTAAAGGCTATTCTATAAAATCATTTCACTATAGAGTAAAAGCAGCGGCCCATATAGAAGACCTTGAAAAAGTACTCCTAAACAAGGCCATAGAGGAATCCGAATCCTACCTTGAAGAGGCCAAGAAAAGCATTAGTAGGTTTTGTCAAAAAGAAGGCTTTATCATTCCTTCAATAGAGCCTCGAACTAAAGTAATTGTTGAAGATGATAAGATATCAGTTTTAGTTAAATTGCCTGTTTTAAACACTGAAATTGCCAATATCGAGCAAAATTTTAATCGTCTTTATATCGATTGGTTAGTTCTTCATGAGAAGCCAGATTTGGAAGGGACAGAAAAATAAGCTTTCTAAAGAAAACCTCTCTTATATTTATAGCCCTTGTGGCCCTGATTATTGTTAGTTTCTTTTTAACGAAGGGCCTAGTCAAAGATCAGGTTAACAAGACTACACAGGTTGAATTTAAGATTAAGACTCTTATTGATAATTATGGACTTGGGCTTCTTCCTCCTAGGATAGAGGTTTTTGGAATTTCCTTGTCAGATAAAAAAGGACGGATCTTAGATTTAAAGAAGGTCACTCTTGGTCTTAATGGTTTAAGTATTGAAGGAGGTAATCTTTGGAAAATGCCTGTTTTACCGAAAAAAGAGAATGAAAAAAAAGAGACCAAGAAAACAGAGAGTAAAACGACTTTGCCAGTTAACTCTATTTTCATCAAGGATTTTAGTTTTGATAAATCAGTAGTCCTTAAGAATGATACCTTTCAAATTGATAAACTTGAGGTTGAAAATATTGAAGCTGGTGGAGGATCTTTTTCATTTATAGCTAGAGAAGGAAGGTTTTCTTTTAAAGACTCAAAGATCTTTATCAACGGTAATGTTGAGAAGAATAAGTTGTTAAAGGCTAATTTAAAGATCAACTTAAAAGAGATAGACCTTAAAATTATTGCTTCAGAGAATATTTTTAAACCGATATCTGGAATCAAAGGCAAGTTAACAAGTGAAATCGCCTTGAAGCTTCACGGAGAGGAGATAGAGCTTAGTCTGAACTCATTAGTAAAGAATTTCTCATATAAGACAAAAGAGTCTGCAGAATATTTAATTTCTGAGTGGGATCTAAAAGAAGGGAGCCTAAAAGGAACTTCTAAAGTCTTTGACATTAGTCTTAAGGATTTTCTATTTAAAGGGATTAAGCAAAAAACAAAAGATGGTCTGCCCCAAGTGATAGAAGTTCTTTCTCTTAATTCCCTAAATTATAAGAAGACTGCAGGTCATAACCTTAAGATTAACCTCAATAGAGACGCCACAGTGGCCATGGATTCAGGTCCAGGATTTTTAAACTTGGCCATTGATAACCTCGATTTAAAGAATTATTCAGATTTTCTGATCATTGATTCAAATAATAATATCGACTCAGGGAAACTCTTCGCCACCTATAATAGCAAGATAGACTCTGAAGAAAATATTGACGGTAAATTGAATGTAAGCCTCTCACAGCTGAACTTCAAAGAAAAAGATGGAGCCAGCTCAATTGGCTCTTTTATGTCTATAACTAAAGCAGTAGGTATCGTTAAGGATGAGAATGGCAAGGTTAAGCTTGATTCTAAGATTGAAGGCAAGAAGTCTGACCCTGAATTTGATATTATTGGTTACCTCTCTAAAGGGATCGGTAGCATTATCGCAGATAAATTTTACTCCTTGATCGCTGTTGAAGCGGCTAAGAGAGTTGCCCCCTTATTATTAAGCAGCATTCCTATCAACCCCTTAAATGCTTTAACTCTAATAAAGGCGGGTTATAAGTTTGCGGTTAAACCACGTTTTAATGATCTAAAGTTTGCTCCTCACTCAGCTTTAATTAAAGGAAGAGAGCTAAAAACTCTAGAGAGAGTCGTCTCTTTTTTGAAAGGCCAACCTGAAGTTTCTTTAAGCTTTTGTCCTCAAACTTATCTTGAAGAGAAGGAATCTAAAGTTAGTCTAATTGAGGGCCTTAAACTAAACATAAAAAGAATGGATTCAGTCTTAAGGCTGGTGAAGTCATTGTCGCCCGGTGTTGAAAAACAAATTGTTTTTTGTGGGGCCCCAAAGAGCTTGGAAGCCAAAGGGACCGGCTCACTAGATATACAAATATAATGCTATAGGAAAGCCTTTTTAAAAGGTTAGAATAGGCGCTTACTCGAGGCAGAAATGAAGAAGAAAGAATTAGTTCATATTGGTTGGAGAGAGTTTATCTCTATCCCAGAATTAAAGATCAAAGAAATTAAAGTTAAGGTTGATACCGGGGCAAGAACCTCTGCTCTTCATGTAACAGATCTTACTTACCATAAGAAAGGAAGGAAGCATTTAGCTGAATTCTATATTCATCCAAATCAAGAATCTAGTCGGCCCCGTTTTAAGAATATTGTTGAGGTTAAGTGCTTCAAAAGCATTAAAAGTTCTAATGGTATTAGCCAAAAGAGGCCAGTCATAGATGCCATGGTTAAATTTGGTGGTATGGATAAAGAAATTGAGATCACTCTAGTTAATAGAGATATGATGGGTTTTCGCATGCTCCTCGGAAGGGCCGCCATGAGAGATACCTTTTTAGTTAACCCAAGTAAGTCATATCTTTTGAAAAAGGTTAAAAGGTGAAGATAGCCATTCTCTCAAGAGGCCCAAAGCTTTACTCAACTCAGAGTTTAGTCAATGCTTGTAAGGCAAGAGGGCATGAAGTAGAAGTTATCAATCCACTTCAATGCTATATGAATATCACGACCAAAAAGCCTACCGTTCTCTATAAAGAAAAAGTCTTAGATTATTTTGATGCTGTCATCCCTAGGATCGGTGCAAGCGTAACCTTCTATGGAACAGCTGTCCTTAGACAGTTTGAAATGGGCGGCGTTTATGCGGTTAACGAATCAGTCGCCATTGCCCGCTCTAGAGATAAATTAAGAAGCCTTCAGATCATGGCCAAGGTGGGCATAGGTCTTCCTGTTACTGGCTTTGGAAACTCTACTCAGATGACGGATAAGCTCCTTGATCAGGTTGGAGGAGCTCCTTGTGTGATAAAACTCCTAGAGGGAACTCAGGGAAAAGGCGTTGTTCTAGCAGAGAGTAAGAAAGCCGCAGAAAGCGTTATGGAGTTAATCTCTGGAACCAAATCAAACTATCTTGTTCAAGAGTTTATCAAGGAATCAGGTGGCTCAGATATCCGCTGCTTTGTTGTGGCCGATAAAGTCGTAGCCGCCATGAAAAGAACTGGAGCGGAAGGAGACTTTCGCTCAAATCTCCACCGTGGTGGAACCGCTGAGATTGTTAAGATCTCTAAAGATGAAAGAGCCTCTGCTGTAAAAGCCGCTAAGGCCATGGGCCTTAATGTCGCTGGGGTTGATATATTAAGATCTCATAATGGTCCCCTTGTTCTAGAGGTAAATTCCTCCCCAGGACTTGAGGGAATAGAGAGTGCAACAGGAAAAGATGTTGCCGGAATGATCGTGACTCATATAGAAAAAGCGATCGCTAGTAAGAAGTCTAATAAGACCAGAGGTCAGGGGTAATAGTGAAGAAGCTTAAGATATTAGGAAGAACAATTCTACCTGGAGAAACCATAAACCTTGAAGCCGAGGTGGCCAAGCTTTATGACTCTACTGACTTAACTATGCCCGTAAAGATCATCCGCGGGGAAAAAGAAGGCCCAATTGTTTTTTTATCAGCGGCTATTCACGGCGATGAGATCAATGGCGTCGAGATCATTAGAGAAGTCTTAAAGATCATAGAGAGAAAGAAGATAAAGGGAACTATCATCGCCGTTCCTATTGTTAATGTATTTGGCTTTAACAATAAGTCTCGCTACCTTCCGGATAGAAGAGACTTAAACCGCTCTTTTCCTGGATCAGAAAATGGATCTTTAGCCTCAAGGATGGCAAAGATCTTTATGAATGAGATCATTTCAAAATGTACTCACGGAATAGATTTTCATACAGGTGCCATTCACCGTTCTAACCATCCTCAAATTAGAGCCGATCTTAGCTGTAAAGAGACGAAGAAGTTCGCTAAGAGTTTTAGGGCCCCTATCATTGTTGATTCTCAAACAAGGGATGGCTCTCTTCGAGAAATGGCGAGAAGAAAAGGCGTTATCACTCTTGTCTTCGAAGGTGGTGAGGCCCTAAGGTTTGAAGATGATGTTATCACTGCGGGGGTTAAAGGTTGTATCTCTGCTCTAAGAGAGATTGGTGTTCTTCCTAAGTTAAAGCTAGTCTCAAATAGACCAAAGCCCATCATGGCCTTGGGAAGTTATTGGATTAGGTCACCTAAGGGTGGAACCTTTAAGTTAAAAGTGAAGAATGGTCAGATGGTGAAAAAGAATCAAGTTATTGGTGAGGTCACTGATCCTTTAGGAACAGACGTGGAATTGATCCGTGTTCACAATAGTGGTTATATACTAGGCATTAATAAATTGCCTTTGGTGACTCAAGGTGAAGCCCTAGTACATATAGCGACAACCCGTGAAGGGAACTATAAAAAAGATAGACTTATGGATTCGGTGGACTAGAATTTAGAGAATGATAAATTGTGTCAAAAGTACTTTAGTGCTCCTTCTTTTCTTTAATACATCGCCGGTTTTTGCATTGGATTGCCATTCTGATCGAGTTTTCTCTTTAATCTCGGCTCAGGCCGCGAATATCAAATCTTTCTTAGAGGGAGGCTCTAGAGAGTCTGGACCTGCCTTGGTTTTTGGTGAAGCTTTTGTTTTACAAAAGACAGACGAACTCGTTCAAAAAGAAAAATTAAGATTAATTAATAAACGAGGGATTCTGCCGGAACATGAAACATTAGCGGGCTGTCTCCTAGAGACAAAAAGTGTAAAAAAACAGCAGAAGCTCGTTGATCTCTCAATAGAGTTGACCAAACTAAGAATTGAACTTCTTATAAAAAATAAGTCTCTTAATAACGCCATATACGAGAAAATAATTGGGGAAAAAGAAGTTCCCGGAATAAAAGAAGATATCGAAAAAGAAAACCTCGCCTCTGAAAAAGAGAAAAAGAGCCTGGCCTTTGAAGTCCTAGAAGCAGAGATAAAAGTCAACACCATCAATGATGCTAAGAAGAAAGAGATTTCTTCAAAGATATCAGAATTTAAAAAAATTAAAATTGAGTTGATCAATAAAAAGCTTGAATACAATAGGGCCCTAGAAGAAAAGCTAAGTTACTTTGAAAAACATTCATCAAAGCTTTCCATTCTAGCAGGCGCTTCAAACGCAGAGTCTTCAGATCAAGTTATAGAGAGTTACCAAACAGTTGAGAGTATCTGGAAAGAGATATCTTCTAAGAACTATGATCTCTTTAAGACAGATAAGACCTTTACCCTACCTAGTATTCCAAGTGGAAGTATAAAGAGTTATGGAAGAGATGACTTACGAGCTGACTTAGAAGAACTCGAAACAGTTAAGCTTCAATTAAGTGAACTTAGGCTTAAGACTCTAAAAGAATTGACCCTAAAAAAGAATCAAGAATTAAAGCTTCATAATGACCTGCTTCTTCAGGTCAATAATGTAAGGGGAGTCCTCTATAGACAGTTGCCGGCTGGTTTCGTCTTTAAAAAGGTTTTAAGTCTTGATTACTATAAAGGCATAGCTAATGAATTAACCTCATCTCCTTTTAGAGTCATTAGTTATTTTTACAGTAAACTTCTTTATATAAGAGAGCAGCTATCTAAAGGTAAACCTGGGGTCACAATATTGGCCTATGATGCTCTTTATCTTAGCTTTTTGGCGGTTCTTTTTTTTATATTGAAAACGCTCTTTTCTAATTCTCAAAATTGGGTGGATAAAAGAGTCAGCCAAGTACTAAGAAATTATAGATCATTTAAGTTGGTGAAGATTTTTTTATCTCTTTGGAACAAAGTAAAAGATAATCTTGAAGAAATTTTATGGTTAGTTCTAACATCCTTTTTAATAGATAAAGAGACCTTCTCAGACATTCGTTTACTTATAATTGTGGTCCAGGTCATTCTTGTTAGCCATATCTTAAAGTCTTTTGTGATCCTTTTCTTTGGATCTGTTTCAAGAATTGATATCAAGAGCTTTGCTCAGTTTAAGAAAAAGGCCCAGGCCTCTGCAAATCATATTTCTAATATTTATTTATTCTACGCCCTCTCTCTTGTTGTTGCCGACGCTACAATAGGAAGGACTTATATCTTTTCGATTGTGAATATCACTGTCGCATTCTACGCTGTCTATAGAATCGTGATGATGTCCGCGACTTGGGAAAAAGAGTTTTGGACCTATATAGAGCGAAACTTTTCAGGCTTTATCGTCACTAGATTAGAGGGAATGTTCAAAATAGTTCCCTCTAAAGTAAAAGCCACCATTTACTTCTTTATCATCATTGTCTTTTCTATTCTTAATACTTTTATTAGGGCCACTGAGAATTTTGAAATTTCTAAAAAGATATCTGCCAATATCTTTAAAAAACAAATTGAGAAAGTTGAAGTTGGCGATGGTACTGATAAAGAGATTCCTGAGGAATATTGCACGCATTTTCAATTGCAGTCCTTAGAAAGCAAAGATGATTATGTTTGCGTAAGTGAAGACCTAGAAAAAAATATAAAGATTGAAATAGACGATTGGTGCGATGGTAAAAGTGATGAACATTCATTAGTGGTTTTTGGAGATAAAGGAGTCGGTAAAACGACTTTAGTAAAATTCTGTCTCAATACTATTGAAGAGCAGCGTAAGGAAGATCTTAATATTATCAGAACAAAAATTCCGGCTAAAACTTTTGAAAAAAGCACTTTACAAAACTTTCTCAAAGAACTTTTACTAGGAAAAGAAGAAGCTAGTGATAACAATTTTGACCTTTATCATATAGATAAGAAAATTGCGAAGAAGACGGTTATTTATTTAGATGAGGCTCAAAATATATTTCTTTCAAAGACTGGTGGATTTGGAGCTTATGATGCCTTAGCAAATATGATCAATTTTAGTACTGAGAATATTTATTGGGTTCTCTCTTTTAATAAGTACAGTTGGCTGTTCCTCGATCGTGCTTTTGGTAGAAACCAGTTCTTTAGAAATGTATTTGAGGTTAAAGGCTGGAGTGATACTAAGATTAAAGAGCTTATCATGAGCCGTCATAAGAAAACGGATTATCGGCTTTCTTTTGACCTCCTTATTAATGCAACACGCTCTCAAGATGAAATTGACCGTTATGCCTCTGTTGAATCAAAATTCTTTAAATTACTTTGGGAGCTTTCTAGAGGTAACCCTAGAGCCGCTATTGTTCTATGGATTACAGCTCTTTCTCAAAAACGAACAAAAGTGCTCAATGTTAATATACCAAAAGAAGTGGAACTGGTTGGACTTGAGAAATTGCCTGATGACCTAATGTTTGTTTTGGCCCATATACTTAAGCATGAAAATTTAACAGGAAAAGAGATAGAAGGAACAACTGATTTACCATCAGGAATAGTAAGAAACGCTATCAAAGTAGGATTAGAAAAAGACTTTCTCTACCGAGACCAAAGAGGTCGCTATATGATCGAGATTGCTAGTCAGTTCGGTCTTATTAAATTCTTAACTTTAAAGAACTTTATTTATGGAAGCTAACGCAACGACGCTTTATATTTTAGACTTTTTAAAACTCGATAAGATCGTCTTATTTATCTTTCTTATTGGTTGTATTGTTTTTCTGGTTAAGATCATCAATATCTGGAGCGAAAAGCTTCAAGTTAAGTTCTCAGGAAAAAGACTGGTCATCCTTCAAGTGGCCACCATCTTCTCGTTCTTCCTCTATCTCTGCGGCTTTCTAGGCTCATTCTATATGGTCTTTAGACCTTCTAAGGAAGTTCTTGTCACTATTGGTGGCTCAGCCGCTGTGGCCATTGGTTTTGCCTTAAAAGACCTTGTGGGCTCTGTCATCGCAGGGTTTATCCTTCTCTTTGACCGCCCCTTTCAAGTAGGTGATAGAGTTAGTTTCGCTGACGTGTATGGCGAGATTAAAAGTATTGGGCTTAGATCAGTAAGACTTCAAACACTAGATGATAACTTAGTCACTATTCCAAACTCAAAATTCCTAACCGACGTTGTCGCAAGTGGAAATAGTGGCGCTCTTGATATGATGATTGAAGCAAACTTTCATGTTTCAATCTATGAAAACTTAGAGCGTATAAAGACCTTACTTCATGAAGTGGTCATCACTAGCCGTTTTGTCTTCCTAGAAAAGTCAGTCATCATAACCTTTGATGAAGTGCCTATTTCTAATACCTTTGTTATTAGGGTTAGTGTTAAGGCCTATGTCCTTGATGTGAAGTTTGAAAAGGCTTTCCTAAGTGACTTAATCGCAAGAGGTAATAAGATACTTCTAGAGAATAATATTGGGCGCCCTTCGAGCTGTCCGGTTCCTGTTGAGATAAATTCTTAGTGACATTTAAAAGGAGCCAAGTTTTACTAAAGAGTAAAACTGGCCAAATAGACTGAGGCGCCTATAGCAGATAGGGCTACGATTAAGTTTATTAAAGTCTTATACGGGATTAAGCTTGGTCTTTTAGAGACCAGGGCGCTTAGGTTTTGAAGTCCTAGGTAACTTAATTGGACAAGAATAATAAGGGCGAGAATATAGGAGTAATTCTTCTTTGTCCTGACTGGAGGACTTTCTTGGATTACTTCTTTTTGGGGTCTCAAAGAAATATCCTTCTTTAAAAGTATATTTATCTTCTTATCCATTGTTTCAAGTTGTTTATTATCAGCACTATAGACTTTATTAAGGTCAGGGATCATATGTTTTGATGGAGGCGTTAAGTTGTTAAGGGGCTGCACTTGAAGGCTCCCTGAAAGCTCAACAATATCTCCTACTAAGAGCCTATTACCTTTGATACTTCTATTCCAATCAAGCCCTAGGAGTTTTCTTGATAATGAAGTCTTAAAGCTAACAAAGCGGTTGGTATAATCCCAAGAATCTTTAATTAAGGGTGAAAAACTAATGAGCACTTCGTGAGAAACTCTTCTCTCTCTTAAAAGAAGAAATCCTTTAACAAGGAATTGATTAGGTTTTCCTGCGAGTATCTTTTCACTTTGAAACCTTATAGTCGGAAACTTCTTACTAGCAAAGAAATCCTCAGATCTTAGGTGACCATCTCTTATTCTGCTTCCTGTATCCACCGAGGAAGTATCAATGGAGAGGTCTATCTTTCTAGGAAGTTCTCCGTCTTCTTCGAAATAGATCCTGCCCCAAAATTTTTTAAAATGACCGTCTATCTTTGAGAAGCTTAGGTAGCTTACTTCAAAACGAAGAGAGGAATGATCTTTATTAGTATCCCAAATTAAATGAGTTTCGCTGAAGACTGCGCCTGAATAAATAAGGAGTAATAAGAAAAGCTTCATCAAAGGAGGCTACCTTATGTGGAGCTCTTCGTCGATGGATGATTAAAAAGCGATATCAATAAAATTTGCTTCACCCCAGTCTTTCTTGGGATTACCTTTTCCCCAACGGTTACACTGCAGCTCTTTGTCTTCTTGGTAATTTAGGCCCGTGCCTCTGACATGAATGCCAACTATTTCTTTTGTTGTAGCGTTAAAAACAGCAGAGCCCGAGTTAACAGAGAAAGTGTCGAGTTGATGGCGGAAGGAATTACTTTTATTATCAACAGAGAGTACCTCTCCATTAGGTTGATACTTTAAAGGAAGGCCTAAAGGAAAGCCTAAGATAAAGAGAGGAGTACCAACTTCGACTCTTGTTCCAGGACTCATGATTAATGGAGCTCTGTCTTCAACATCTTTAGTCAGTCTAATCAAAGCGTAATCTTTAAAGGTAACCCATTCAAATTCATTTTTTATAAACTCTTTAAAATAGTAGACGTTCCTTTTGAGGATTGTCTTCGGGGCATTTCCATTCTTGTCAGCTTTATAATCAAAGACAACGGCATAATCTTTAAGGCCCATCTTTAAACCGGGATCTATGCAGTGAGCGGCCGTACCAATGACATCTTTTCCAACAAGAAATGCTGAACAGTTCGCTAGGAGTCCTTGAGATTTTACAAACTTTTCGTCCTCACAAAAACCTAGTTCATCTTGATAACTACGATAGGTAACTTCAAAGTGATCATCACTTATAGATTTTAAGAACTTTCTTTGAACCAAGGCAGGAATGGACTTTCCCATTTCTTTAATCTCTTCATTTTTTATCAGATCTATATCAATCCTATCATCACTATGAAAGATCGTGCCGTGGACGAGGCCACCGTTTAGGATGAAAAAAATGAGGAGAGATCTAAGCATGGGCTATTTAACCATAGAACTGATCCATCATTTACTTAAGTGTAAGGACTACATATCTGTATAAAATCTAGGCGTTAATCGACTAACTTACAGTCATCTTCCTTCTAAGACCTTGGTAAGGGATTGAAATCTCATTAGTTTCTTGGCCTCAAACTTGTAATAAAGAGAGTATGAAAATACTTATCAAATTACGCTTTATAGCGCTCTTTAGTGCCCTTAACCTCCTCGTTCTTCCAGCTTTTGCCGAGCTTGATTGTGTTAGAGGACAGGTAAACCTCTTTCAACAAATAGACTTTCAAACTCTAGGTTTACGAAAGGTAGTGCAAGCAGCAAAGAAGAAAGAGAGCCTTATGAAGGCCGATATTAAGTATGGTTTTATTGGCCTTAATGTAGGGAAGGCAACTATCTATTTAAATACTAGTGAAGGAAAGATCGTTGATCTCAATGTAGACGCTGATATAAATGTAGTTGGGCTTGTTAAAGAAAAGATTGAACAAAGAATTTCTCTTTATCAAATTAAAAGAGGTGACCCGCTTAAGTTTCAAATGGCAGGGTCAGAGCGCGGTGTTTTAATTGTTCAGCCTGGCGCTGATATGAATGAATATGGTGGCAGTGCGACTCTTAAGATCTGGAATGGCTCTAAGTATTCTCTAGAGAAAATCATGATTAAAAAAGTTAATGGAAAGTTTCAGGTCAATAAGGTAACAAGCAGAGGCGAGAAGAAGATCACTGGTCTCTCTGTAACAATGGGTGGAACGAGCATTCCTAGAATGTCAGTTAGTAAGTATAAGATTAAAACCAATTAGAGAAAAAGGGGAGGTTAGCCTCCTCTTAATATTAAGTTCCTGTTTATATCTCGGATTCAAATCGGATCGTCTAAACTTTAGACAGTTTTAAAATGAATCACTCAACTTTAGTAAGAATCTCACTTTAAAATACCGAAAAGAAGCTGATGAAAACTCTGCTTTTTCTATTCATTTTCACCTTGTTTTTGCCTAAGGCAAACTCTACTTGTAGTGATGGTGTTAAGGCGCTAGAGAGTGTCGTCTCTAGCTCTGTTAGTTCAGGGAAAGTGGTAAAGTCTGAGGCCTCCCTTCAGGCTAGACAAGCTCGTTTTACAAAAGATGAAGTGGTAGAGAATGTTTTAAGCTCGAAGTTAAGCCGAGGCACTAAGCTTGAAGAAGCTGTTAAAAAAGAACTTGGCATAGAGTTAAAACTTTCCCTAAGGCAAAAATTTGCTCTCTCAAGAATTAAAAGTAAAGGCACGAAAGCAGAAGTTGACCGAGCGAAGAGCTGGGGAAGTAAGCCCACTGTTGTTGAGAGTTTACCAATGGAGAACTTTAAGCTCCAGGTTGAGGCCATGAGAAAGGCAGGAATTGTAGACCCTGACGTGCAAGTGGTCGCCATGAAGAGTGGGCTCTTTGGTTTTCCTCCAAGACAAGGAATCCTAGATAATTATAGGACGCTTTTTACTAAACCAGCTACTCATGAACGTGAAATCTTGGCCCAGGCCACCAGTGCATCAGATCTCTTTGCCACTCGGTTCGCTGGCTCAGTTGATGAGATGGTGAAAACTAATTCTTTTAGAGATAAGAGCCTCTATCAAGGAGGGGTTGATCTTTGGTGGGAGAGAGCGCGTATCGATGGGGCAAAGAGTAAGTCTCCCATTACAAAAGAATATGGCGAGGGCGCCTCTAGAGAAGTTTGGTGGCCTAAGAGACAAGTTGAAGCCGCCGATTCTCCAACGGGCAGCTCGACGAGGGACGCTGCCATGGACGACATGAGAATTGCTATTAATTCAAGTAAAACAAAGCTTCCTGATGGTAGGGTGATTAAAGAAGAGCGCTCCATTGAAGTGATTTCATTGAATAGAAAGACCGGAGAGTTTGAGCCTTTTTATTATGAGAAAGTCGACGGCGATTGGGTGGCGAGAGAGACATTCAAGCTTGGAAGCAGGCAAGTAAAAGTTAAAGACGCTTGCATAAAATGCCATAAAGGTAACAACGGAAAGTTTTCACCTCTTCCGCAAAAACCTCTCGTAAAGGATGTCGATGATCTTATTGATAGAGGTTATACAAAGCGAGAAGCGGAAGACTTCTTCCGTGCCTTTGGAGCAAATCATTAAAGGCCATGCACCAAAGTTTTGGTGCATGGCCTGATAATTACTTCTTATCAAAGAAGTCTGCTAAGTGTTTTAAAAAAGCGGATAGATCTGCCTTGCTGCAAGAACACCCACAACAACCACATTTACAATCCGTATTCTTCTCTACTTGCTCACTCATAATTCCTCCAGTTAACAACATTTGTTAGAACTTTCAATAAAATCAGCAAGCGCGCGCAACTGCTTGGCAAGTTCTTTGCCTTCAAGATCATAGAAAACTTCTTTACCCTTTTTAACTGATCGTAGCACTCCAGCCGATTTCAATTTCGATAGGTGTCGACTGACTACCGAAAAATCAATATCGCAACAGCTAGCAAAGCTACCTACATTCACATTTGTTTCTTTGCAGTTACAAACATGGGCAAGCATCTTGAGGCGATTCTCGTCTGAAAGGGCCTTAAAAAGAGTGGTCAATTTTGTAAGATCTATCTTCATAGATGTATATTTGCACAAATATGCAAGTAAGTCAAGCCCTCTCTAAAGAAGGGCCTTGATAAGATGGGCCATGGCCAGACCAAGATAGTTTCCAAAGGCATAGCCCATAAGACCAGAAGTAAGGCCAGAGACGATAACTTGCTTATTGCCAAGGGAGCGGGCCACGGGAGCTACAAAAGCCGGACCAAAGACCGCAGCCACATTTGTGATCAGAGCGGTATCAGCATCAATCTTAAAGAAGCGGGCACCAATAAAATGTAAGAGGATTGCCATGACTAAAACCAAGCTGACAAAGAGTAGGATCTCAGGAGCATTGGTGCTTAGGTTGTTAAAGTTGCAAAGACTTCCAAGTGCTATACAAAAAATATAAAGAATATACTCGCCGGATTTAAAAGAGCTTGGGTTTGCTTGTATCTTTTTAATTAGAGAAAAGAGGATACCGAGGCTGGTGCATATCAAGAGGATAAAAGGAGCGAAGAGTTCACCATAGAAAAGAGTAGAGAGGCCTAGGCTTACAGCAACAACTAAGAGGGCAAGGGCAATGGCAATCCCCGCGGCTTTAAACTGAAAAGCATCGCCATCGCTTATATCCTGATCTTTTATATCTTGGTATTTATAGGCAGGTAGGAACCGACTTAAGATCTTTTTTGCTCCCATAAGAACTATCAACATATAGATTGATGAGATTAGTATATCTGCGGCGTTCACCATTAAGAAAGTCTCGTTAGGAACTTCTAAGGACTTTCCGATGGCGCTCATATTAACAGTGCCTCCTGAATAGACCCCAACAAGCATTCCTCCGAGCTTCCAAGTTTCTAGGTTTCCTTTAGGGAAGGCTAAAGAAACACTGAGGGTGGCAAGGCTTATACTAACTAAGCTTATGATAAAGCTAATAATGGTAGATCTTGTATTTTTAAGCCAGGCCTTTATATCAAGAGAGAACAGAAGAAGGGGGACGGCCAGAAGAACTGATACTTCTATTAAGCTATTAGTTAACTTTAAATCAATATAGGACGAGGCCGTATTACCAATGATAATACCAAAAAGATAACACCACACAACTGTTCCAAAGAATGACATCCACTTAAAGCGCTCTTCCCCTTTTTTAAAAAGATAAGGCAAGATGAGAAAGATTATTAATTGGGCTGCCATCAAGCTTCTTCCTCATGATCTTTGATTAAGGCAATTGAGCTTTCGATAGCGTTTATTTGAGCCTCTTTAAAAAGAGGATCTTTCTTATCACCGCCGGCTAAGATGAGAGCGCCAATGATTGTGTAATGAATCTTTTGGCTTAGTTGAGTTAAGTTCTTAAGCTTTGGATAGATGCCTTTTCCCACTGATAGAGTGAGGACTTGCTCAATCCTATTTCTCATTAAAGGAATATAGTTTTGATTGTTCTCGCGCTCTTTAGATTCAAAGATTGAGAGGTAGTAAAAATAAAGCCATAGCCTTCCATGATGAGGGTAGTTTCTACAGAAATCATAGAGCACTTGTATGTAAGAAGAGATGCCTTCAAAGCTTCCATTTGAAAGGGCCCTCTCTATATAGAAATTAATATACTTAATTGATTCTTGAGAAACATGAAGGATGGCGCAATCAAGAAGGCTAGGCCCATCTTTGTTTCCAAAGTGATAATGAATGCTGCCTAAACTTATCTTTAACTCATCCGCCAACTTCTGCATGGTCACATTGGGAACCCCATGGGTTTCGGCCAGTTTCAAAAAACCTTCTACGATTAAGATCTGTTTCTCCGAAAGAATGATTTGTTCTAGAAATTCACGGCGATAGTGAGAAAATTGATCCATAAGAGCCCCTGTAAGTTACTGATAAGGTATCTCATTTTGAAGAGATTTTCAACTTAGTTGAAATATTATGCAAATAGTCAGTAAAATTGTATTAATTCAAGGAATTAGAAAAGGGAACCCATTTGGACGAAAACAAAAATAGCTTACGTTTGCTTATAAAGTACCTCTGCGTAAGCTCGGTTTGCTTCTTTATCAGCTGCGGCATGGTCAAGGATGAAAGTCTAGACAACTCAGTCTATGACCTTGAGGCCCTAACTCCCGCATGCCCAATCGACACTCAGCGTTTAGCAAAGATTCTTGATGAGGATCTTAAAGTCGAAATCGATTGCCTTGAAACTAATATCTTTAAGTTCGCGGACTTCGTTAAAAGAAATAATCAAAAAGAAATCAGAAAAGAAGAACTAGCAAAGTTTGTTAACAAGTTTCTCTCTTCAGACTCAGATCATGTTGCCCTTTACTTAGACTTGGTTTTTAAGGTGAATAGCTTGGCCCTAAAACAGAGACCTGATGTGATGGATGTAAATCGTATCAGCGACTTTATCATGCTCCTTAGGCATACTAATACTTATGGCAAAGAGATCAAAAAAGACCTCGATCTCTTAAATGGTGAGAACTACCTTCAAATTAGAGAGCAATTAAATAACTCCTTTAAGGCCTTCTCAGATGCTCTTCTTAAAACCATCTCTGTTGATGCTCCGACTTCATTTCAGGTTAACCTCCTCGATTTAGCAACTGAGATAAAAGAAGCGGGAGAAATACATGAAGAGGACTTAGATATTAAAACCATTGAGGAGCTTCTTTTTCTTAAAAGAATTATCCTAGGCGGTAAGCATGATGAGATGGACACTAGAGGGTTTGAAGAACTCATAAAGATAGCTCCAACTTTAGCGAGTATTTATTTTGACATAGTAGAAGTGAATAAAAGAAGTTTTATCAAGAAATCAAAGTACTACCGTTTTCTGCTCTCAGCTCTTTTAGATCTTAAGAAGATTATCTTAGAAAAGGGAGAGGAAGAGGTCTACTTCTTTGATACTAACCTTATCGATACTCTAACTGTTTTCTTTGGTGGAAAGGACTGGAGAAAGGTTGGGGTTAGCTTTCAAGTCTTCAAAGCGGATATCATTGGCGGCGACGCTAACTTCTACGATAAAGAAGATATTCAAAAGATCTTTACTTATGGAACGGAGATTATCGAATCACTCTTTTTCTCTGCTCATACTTATGAAGCACTAGAGGAGATATTAGAAAAAGAGGAAGCAATTACAAAGTTAGATTTTCCTGATTCAAGTGATTATTCAATTGTTAATCAAGAACGAATACCAGCTCTTTGGGCAGACTTTCAAGAACTCGCTTATAATCAAAGAACCTTTGCGGGGGAAAATAAACTTATCAAGTTCAATTACCGTTATAAGAGAAGTAGATGGGGCTTTCTCCTGTTTACTCTTTTAAACTATGCCGGTGATATGTTGTACGACGTTTACCATACGGGGATAGACCCTGAAGGTAATCAAACTATTGATAAAGAGCAAATTAGAAATATTGTCTTAGATTATCAAGACGCCCTAAAAGAGTTTGAACTTTGGCCTAAAGATTTAGAACGTCTCGTCAGTGAGCTTCTTACAGGGAGTGATGTCTTTCAATTCACTTCTAATGGAGACCTCTTACTTCAAAAGTCTGAACTCGTTCAATACCTGCCTACTGTTATTGCTGCGAACTCTATTGGAAAAGACCTTTATGAGAGGCTTGAAGTCTACTGCCTGCCTGATCCTAATTTACATTATGAGGTTCAGTGTTATAGAGATAACTTCTTTCCTATCCTCTTCTTTGATTTTGACTTAATTGAGAATTATCCCAACTTCTTTAAATATTATTCAGAAGTTCCATGGGAGAGGACTCAAAAGTATCTCCAGGATGCGGAGCAGATGGCGAGAATTGATGCTGATCCTAAAGTTCCTGTTACAAAGGTAGATCTTTCAAGATTAGTGACCAGTATGTCTAATGCTGAAGTTCTCTTTTTAAAGTTTGATGAAAATGAAAGTGGAATACTAGATCCTAATGAATTAGATAAGATCTTTAAGGTTCTAAAACAGACCTTAGCTGTTGAGGCAAAACTAAAACCGACCAGTAAGTTATTAAAGTCGGTTTTCCTCTACATCGTTAAAAAACAAAAAGAGCCCTCTGCCGGCGCTCTTTTATGGTTTCATGTCTTTGGTAAGAAGAAAAATATAACTGCTGATAGAAATACTATTGCAGGAGTTTTAAGAATGTTCGGAAACAAAAAAAAATAGTGGAGAATCACATGAAGTTAGGTCAAGCAGGTCGATCAAAAGAAGAACTTTTTTTAGAGATGGAAAAAGTTAAAGAGCATGATATCAAATGGAAAGAGGGTAAGGCCTTTAGCCTTGTCTTCAATGGTGGTCAGGAGTTAAGTGACGTTATTAAAGATGCTTATTGCATGTTCTTCTCTGAAAATGGTCTAAATCCATCAGCTTTTCCAAGCCTTAAAAAATTCGAAAACGAAGTTGTCGGTATGACAGCTTCTTTATTATCTGGTGGCGAAAATGCAGCAGGCTCTATGACCAGCGGCGGAACTGAATCCATTCTTATGGCGATTAAGACCGCAAGAGAATGGGCAAAAGTTAACAAGCCACATATTAAAGAACCAGAACTCGTTATGCCAATCTCTGCCCATCCGGCCTTTAATAAAGGTGGTCATTACTTTGGCGTTAAGGTTATCGCGGTTCCGACTAGAGATGACTATAGAGCAGACGTTACGGCCATGAAAGAAGCTATAACAGACAATACAATCTTACTTGTAGGCTCTGCCCCTTCCTATCCTCAAGGGGTGATTGACCCAATTGAAGAGCTATCATTATTGGCCCTAGATAATAAGATTCTTATGCATGTTGATGCTTGTGTAGGCGGGATTGTTCTTCCTTTTTATAGAAAGCTTGGTATCGAGCTTCCAAAGTTTGATTTTGAGCTTGAGGGAGTTACGAGTATGTCAGTTGATCTCCATAAGTATGGCTATGCCGCTAAGGGCGCTAGTGTTGTGCTTTATAAGACTAAAGAATTAAGACGCCATCAATTCTTCGTGACAACTGATTGGCCGGGGGGAATGTATGGATCTCCGAGCGTTTTAGGTACAAGACCAGGAGGAGCTATTGCAGCTGCCTGGGCCATTATGAATTACTTAGGAGAAGAAGGTTACTTAAAGTTGATTGGACAGATTAGAGAGACCACTATGGAGTTTAAAAGGCGAATTGCTTTAACCCCAGAGATAGAACTGGCCGGTAACCCTGATATGTCTGTTCTTTGTTTAATCTCAAATACTGTAGATATCTTTCAAGTAGGAGATTGTATGGCCGCGAGAGGCTGGCATCTTGATATGCAACAAGCTCCTAATAGCCTGCACCTAACAGTTTCAGCAGCTCATAAAGATACTATTGATGAGTTCTTTAAAGATCTGGCAGAAGCTGCCATTGAAGTTAAGGGAATTGGAAATAAGATCTCAGGAATAAAGACCACCATGGCCAAGGGTCTCTTAAAGACTATGCCTAAGAATATGGTGAGTAAGATGATTAAGAAGGAAGGTCAAAATGTTGGCGTAAGTGATAAGAGACCAGAGAAGATGGCCCCTATGTATGGAATGATGGCGGCCATAACTGACAATAGTGATAGAGAAACCTTAGTTAAAGATGCCTTAGACAATCTTTTTTCACCGAGACTTTAATAATGAAATTATCGGTTATCATTCTTTGTCTTATCACCTCTAACCTCTACGCTTATGAATCTAAAGTAGAGGTCTCAAGGAAAGGAGACTTCAAGACTTTTAAGGCCATAACTTCTGGAGAGTTTGAGGGAAGCTTAGAAGAAGTTATCGAGGGAATCGAGAACTTTGATGAAAAATGTAATAATGAAAAACGATCTAAAAGAAAATTCATAAAGTGGGAGACCAAATGCCGCTTTCATAATGAAAACCTTGTTGAAGCTGTAAAGATCTTCAAGCCTATGGAGCAAAAGCTAAAGAAGTATAATGGGTTCCAATACCTCGTTTGGAGGAATATCTATAATAGTGGAAAATACTCTCACTATGATGTGGTGACGAAGAATAAGATAAAAGAAGAAGTCATCATTACCCATGAAATGCTAAGTGTTAAAGAAGTAAAAAATATTATAGATAAACCTGAGAAGATAAATTCGGCTTTTGATAATATTCGAGGCACCTACAAAGTCTCACAGATGAAAAATGGAAAAATAAAGGTTGATTATATCTATGAGTCAAAAACAGATCATTGGTTTTTGACTAAAGATTTCTTAGAAAATAAGATTAAAGAGAATATAATAAGCGGGACTCAGCAAGCGTTAAAGACGATTGAATTATCCCTTAAAGAAGTGAGGAAGCAGTGAAGTATAATGTACCTCTCCTTGGAGAATCCTGCCCTTGGTACGAAGTCGCTAAATACGCACCTACTAATGTAAAGTGGTGTGAAGCTCCTACTTGTGGAATTATCAGTGAGCCGGCCAATACCTGGTCGAATATTGTCTATTTTGTTTTAGCTTATTGGATCTATAAAAGAGTTAAGAAGTACCACCAAGATGAAAAGCTTTTTATGTACTTTGTTCCGGCCATCGCTTTTATGGGGGCTTTTAGTTTTATCTATCACGCTTCTTATAATTTCTTTACCCAGTGGTTCGATTTCCTAGGCATGTTCATGATGACAGGTCTTTTTATCTCACTGAACTTTAACAGGTTAAAGATTCTAAAAAAGAAGAACATCCTAAAATTCTATCTAGGTTCGACACTTCTCTTTGGACTTCTCACTGTTATTTTTTATTTAACTTATATTCCTCTTCAGATCTTAGTCGCTGTTCAAGCACTCTTCTTAGTAGGAAGTGAGATTGGGATGAGAAAGAAGATTAGTTTTAGTGAATACAAGCCCTTTTTAATAAGTGTCGGGCTTATTCTCATAGCAGTAACATTCTCAGTTTTAGATGTGACAAGAACCATGTGTGATCCGCATAATCACTTAGTACAGGGACATGCCATCTGGCATTGCTTTAGCGCACTCTCTCTTGGTTTTGCTTTTAAGTTCTATTCTCAGTTCAAGTATGAATATGGCGCTTAAACTGCTTCTTCTTTTCTTTCTTCCTATGAGCGCTATGGCCTCATGGGACTTAAGCGCTGAGCAACTTCTAAGAACCTTTCCTACAGGGCTTTATCTAAAGTCGACTGCTGGTTATTCAAAGAAGTTTTGGCAAGGGGATCAGCCTTTTCTATACGGTTATATAAGGCCTGCTATAACTCTACAGACAAGTGGGCTTGTGAATGTAGGAAAAGCGCATGTTGACTTTAATCCCATTAGTTTTATTAATCTAAACTTTGGTAAGGCCTATACCAAAAGAAATATCGCCAAGATCTCAAACTTTGATTGCGCTCAAGTTATTTGCCGTGGATCTCTATCAAGGACTTTCTATGGTGCAAGGTTAGCTCTAACTTTCAAAAAGATTCTTTTTATGGGCGGGGTTAAATGGACTAGAGTGAAGTTAGTTGAGAAGAGCCTCTTAAGCTTTGCTGATGAACTCTCTTCAACCATTGCTTCCCCAGGAGAAGACCTTTTGATACAAAAGACTTTCTTAGCTGGCTATCAGCTTAACTCAAAGCTTCTTCTGGCCTATCTTGGTCAGTTTAGTAGGATGAGAAATACTGCTTTAGAGACAAAGATGCATATGTTCTTGTCCCAGTATCAATTCAATAAAAGATGGAAGCTTACGGTGGGACCTGGGCTCTTTGAGACCCGCACAGGGAGTAAGAACTTAACCATCTTAAGCCTTATTAATTGGAATTATAAAGAAGCGCCGATCTTGGCCAACTAGTTCCTGTCTTTTCAGCCGTTTGAAGTGAATTTTTAACAATGTAAGCTCTTCACACCTTATTAACCAAAATCCTGGCTTATGTTAGAGTCCGGCATGTTTAAATCACTCTTCTTTCTCTCATTCATTTTGTTGAGCCTGACTCAAATCAAGGTCAATGCTTCAGAGGGCGCTGTTAACTGTGAAGAGTTAAGAGAAAGCTGCGAGTATTACTCCTGCTTTGAAGCAAACAGAAAGTGTGGGCGTTTTGGTTACTCTAGAGGCTTTGGAAAAAAGTACTGTCTTCGCTTTGAAAAAAGGGCCCCACAGTTTTCAATAGCTGGTGAGCTTTGGGTTTCTAAGACTAGAAATTGTCTGATAAAAAAGTTAGAAGATAATATTGATGCAAGAAGCTGCCGCTCTATAAAAAAAGAGTCTTTTAAAGAACATCTTTCTTGTTATGTCGATAGTGGCTTTTGCGAGCTTTCTAAGAGTGATAGAAAAGAAGTCTATAAAACGATTTGGCCTGGCCTTTGGCGTATCCGTACTCTTAAAGCGGGAATCGCTATCAAGAAGATCTGTAAGGGCCTAAAGTCTTAAAGTTTAAAGAATTCCTTAATACCTATCAAGATATTAGTCGCAGCGATTGAGGCCAAGATAAGCCCCATGACTTTACTAATAACAATGGCACCAGAGTTTCCAATCTTTCTATTGATAGGCCCTGCTATCCTCATAAAGAAATATGTGATGAGGATCATCAGTGCCATAAGAGCCGCTGTGATCCCTTGATCCACAAGGGAATGTCTTGAATTATCTGTTAATAAGATCACCGCTAAGATAGCCCCTGGTCCTGCAATTGAGGGAATCGCTAGGGGGAAGACGGCCGTTTCTTGAGCGCTTTTAAGAAGTTGTATTTCGCCTTCAGGCTTACTATTACCAAAGATCATATCAAGCGCGAAGATCAAAAGAACAACCCCGCCCGAGACTTGAAAGGCAGGAAGAGGCACGCCCATTCTTCTGAGTAAGATCTCCCCAATAACGAGAAAGAAAAGAAGGATTAAAAAGGCCACAACCGAAGAGACGAGGGCGATTCTTTTTTTCTCTTCTTCACCATAGTTCTTAGTCACAGCGATAAAGACTGGGATAGTTCCAACAGGGTCGATGACGGCCCATAAAACAATAAAACTGCTCACCAAACTTTCAATATCTATCAAAACATTTTCCCCGAGTAAGAGAAGATACACCTAAAGATTATAGAAAAACCTGATCTAAAACAAGCTTTTAAGGAAGTTTACCGTTTTATAAATTTTATTGTTTTCCCAATTCAGAATTGCCCTTAACCTTAGACTAACTAAAGATTGAGAGGATCGAGTGAGCGCAGCTGAAGAAGATATTGTCATAAGGAAATCAGACTTTGATCGATTTATAAAATCAATCTCTCAGCTCAAAGATGGAATAGATGAGACGATATTAGATAAAAACCTAAATAAGATCTTAGATTCTTTTTATAAGAACTTTAAAAACACTGAATCAGTCACAAAAGGAAGTAAGCTTTTACAATCAGAGCTTCAGCTCAATGAGCTTATTCATAATGAGTTGATCTACTCCCGTACAGATAAAGCAGGGAATATAACGGAAGTAAATGGAAAGTTCTGTGAGCTAAGTGGTTATACAAAAAAAGAATTAATAGGAGAGAACCACCGGGTTGTTAAATCCGGTAAACATTCAGAGAAATTCTATGCCAATATGTGGGAGGTCATCTCTGCGGGAGAGACCTGGCGCGGGATCGTGGAGAATAAGGCAAAGGATGGTAGTCCCTATTTTGTTAAAGCAGTTATTTCTCCCTTTTATGATATTGATAAAAAACTCTCTGGCTATCTTTCCATTAGAAGCGATGTGACTAAAGAAGTCATGATGAGAAAGAACCTCAAGAAGACTTTAGATATCTTAAACGAGACAAGTAAGATTGCAAAAGTCGGAGGTTGGGATTTAAATGTTGAGTCAGGATACCTAACTTGGACTGACGAGACTTATAATATCCTTGAATTTAAAAAAGATAAAAATAAAAAACCTGAGTTAAAAGAAGGCTTAAGTGTTTATACTGAAGAATCCAGACCAGTCATCACCGATGCCATCAATAAGGCAATTGAAGAGGGCGTTCCTTATTCTCTTGAGTTACAAGTCAAGACTGTCTCTGGAAAGCTTTTATGGATTTATACAAATGGAAAGCCAAATTATAAAGATGGCAAAGTCATAAGCTTGTCTGGAACTATCCAAGATATAAATAACAGAAAAATAGCGGAACAAAATTACGAAGAAGAAAGGATTAAGAACCTGCACTCAGCAAAGTTGGCCTCCCTTGGAGAAATGTCTGCAGGGATAGCCCATGAAATAAATAATCCCCTTACTATAATAGCTGGAACAGTTTCTCTTCTTCAAACTAGAGAGCAAACCTTAGAGCAGACTAAAAAAAGAGTAGAGACCATTAGAAAATCTACTGAAAGAATAGGAAAGATTGTAGGAAGTCTTAAAAAATTCTCACGCTTTAGTGATATTCAAGACTATGGCCCTCATAAACTTTCTACTATTGTTGATGAGTCAATGATCCTAACCAGTATTAAGGCAAAGGGAAGTAATATTGAACTTACTTCAGACATCCAATCAGAGGCCATGGTCTTATGTAATGACATCGAGATAGAACAAGTCTTAATCAATCTTATCAATAATGCAGCAGACGCTATTAAAGACCTTGATGAAAGATGGATTAAGATCGAGCTTAGTGAAGAGAAGTCCCATGTTTCATTAAAAGTAACTGACTCAGGAAATGGAATACCCCCTGAAAAGGCCAGCCGAATGTTCGATCCTTTTTTTACGACTAAAGATATAGGTGAGGGAACTGGTCTTGGTCTTTCAATTACGGCCAGTATCTTAAATCAGCATAACGCTTTAATTCGGGTGAATCACAAACATCCTAATACTCAGTTTATTATTATCTTCAATAAGATTGTTGAAAGTGATGCCAGTATATCCGACTAAAGTGTTTTTCTTAAAGTAAAAGAAAAAAAAATTAAGATATTACTCGGAATTAGTTTATAGTAACACTAAACAAATTTTGAGGATTCAATGTCTGATAACGACTTACTAGATAAACATATTTGCGACCTTGTTCACAATGAACTCATTTTCTCTAAAACAAATGTGAAGGGAGTCATCATTGAAGTCAATGATAAGTTCTGTGAATTAAGTGGTTACTCAAGAGAAGAGTTGATCGGGGAGAACCACCGTAAAGTAAAATCCGGGAAGCACACAGAACAGTTTTATCAAAAGATGTGGGACGTCATCTCCTCAGGTGAAGTCTGGAAAGGAATTATTGAAAATAAAACTAAAGCGGGAAAGCCTTATTTTGTAAAGGCCATAATCTCCCCCTACTTTGATTCAAGTAATAAAATTACAGGCTATATCTCAGTTCGAAATGATGTCACTAAAGAAGTAATAATTAGAAAGGACTTAAAGAAAACTGTAAGAATGCTAAATGAGACTAATAAGATTTCTAAAGTAGGAGGCTGGGAGTTAATTGTTCAAACTGGAGAGCTACATTGGTCGGACGAAGCCTTTAGAATCTTTGAAGTAAATAAAAGAGAATTAAGCTGCCCAGTCTTAACTGATGGATTAAGCTTATACACTGAGGACTCTCGACCTGTTATTGAAGAAGCTGTGAACGAAGCAATAAATAATGGTACACCTTATTCTTTAGAGCTACAGGCGAAAACCGCAAAAGGGAATATTATTTGGGTCTATACAAATGGCAAAGCAAACTACAAAGATGGAAAGGTCGTTAGCCTCTCTGGAACTATCCAAGATATTAACGATAAAAAAACAGCAGAGTTAAGATACGAAGAAGAAAGAATCAAGAATGTTCATTCCTCTAAATTGGCCTCTCTAGGGGAGATGTCTGCTGGGATAGCTCATGAAATTAACAACCCCCTTGCTATTATCTCTGGAAGCATAACAATTCTTCAAAATAGAGCACAGACCCCAGAGCAAGTCGAAAGTAAGATTGAGTCTATTAGAAAGTCTTCAGATAGAATTGCAAGAATTGTAGCTAGCTTAAAAAAATTCTCTAGGTTTGGAGATAAGCAGGAATACACGCCGCATAAGCTCTCTTCTATTGTTAAAGAATCCTTAATCTTAACTGAGATTAAAGCTAAGAGGCATGATGTTGAATTGACCTGCTCGATTGAATCAGAGGCCCTAGTCTTATGTGATGAAGTTGAAATGGAGCAAGTCCTTATCAACCTTGTGAATAATTCTTGCGATGCCGTTAAAGAATTAGAAGAGAGATGGGTAAAGATTGAGCTAACTGAAAAGAAGTCTCTTTTAAGCCTAAGCATAACTGATTCCGGTAAGGGGATTCCTGAAGATCAGGCATCAAAGATGTTCGATCCCTTTTATACTTCAAAAGTTGTAGGTGAAGGGACCGGTCTTGGTCTTTCAATTACGGCCAGTATTTTAAATCAGCATAACGCTATTATTAAGGTCAACCGCTCTTGCCCTAATACTCAGTTTATCATTCATTTTAATAAATATACTAAAAGCGAATCTGAATAATTACTTTAACTGGTACTTGATGACCTTTCTAACCTTGTAATCAAGTTGATCTTGAGAAGGGACAAAGGCCCAGGACTTTGCTGATTCAACTGCGCTTTTGGTTAAGACCTGATGAGCATTTGAGCTAAGGACATCAATATTTTTAACTAGTCCTTTAGATGAGACATGAATAAGCAATTCTACATCCCCTTGCCATCCACGCTTTCTCGCAATCCTTGGGTAGTTTGGAGGAGTGTTCTTAATGATAGACTCCTCAAAGGTCTTTACTTGAGAGGCATCTTTACTCGGCTCTATGGGGAGAGTTTTATCTACGGTCTTTGACTCTTTTGGAAGAGCCTTTTTTATTGGTTTTACTGAAGGCGCAAGCTTAGGTTTAGTCTTAGTATTTAGGATGCTGCTAATGGTGAATCGACTTGGGTTAAAGCCAAGTTTTGCTGTGATCTCTTTGATTCCTTGCGACTTTGGAAAGACGAAGAAAAGGATCAACCCATGAAGAAGGAATGAGAGAACCCAGGCCTTGTTAAATATGATTCTTGGCTTTGTAAAAAACATCGTTTTTCAGTGTAGCCCAAGATTCAGAACTGGTCATTTACTCTGTATTTTGTCGCCATTTTAAGAGTTAAGCACCTAACTAATAACGTGAATTCAGTACGTTAAAGACCGGTAACGTGGGGCAATAAAAACCATTTGCAATTTTAATCAGACGGGGGTACTTTGCCTATAACACTGATGGCACTTTCGCCGTCTATTTTTTTAGGATTATTATTATGAGTACAGGTACAGTAAAGTTTTTTAATGAAGCAAAAGGTTTTGGTTTTATCACTCCAGAAGATGGTGGAGCTGATCTATTCGTACACGCAACAGGTCTTGACGGTATTTCTTACCTTAACGAAAATGACAAAGTTGAGTATGAAGTAGGCGAAGGTCAAAAAGGACCATGTGCTGTTCAAGTTAAAAAAATATAATATTTGAATAAATATATATAGATTTTAAAGGGAGCGTCAGCTCCCTTTTTTTTGGTCTTTAATCACAGATTCTAGATAAGCTCTCAGGTAAATCCATTAGGTCCTGCTGTCTTTGTCTCTGCTCAGCCGCCGTTCCATTTTCATTCTTTAGATCTTCACGAAATTCATCTAGCAATTCGTTAAAGGCCTCTCGGTCATATGATTCAAAGCTTGGGCAAAATTCTTCAACAGTAAAATCCTTAAGTGATAACTTAAAAGGAATCTCTTCACGGTCTTGATCAAAGCTATCTTCTACGGTTTGATCTGTTTTATTGATATAGCTCATTATGGTGGCGATGATTCCTGTAAAGTATTCTGGCATAGATTCTTCATATTCTCTGTATCTCTCTAAAGCAACTTCTGCTCCATCAGTAAGGTAGGAGTAGATAGCGTTGAAAGACCTAGATTTAAGTGAGCTCTCATCGACGATTCTCTCAGAGGCTTTGAGAAGTTCCTCCATGCTACTATCTTGAACAAATGCAAAGTCTTCTTCAATTAAAGCCGCGCCGGCGCTTAGGACGGGCTGCATATAATAGATGAGGCCACCGTACTTTGCATTAGGATTACCATAGCTAAGGCCTGGAGTGTCTATTAGGTATTGGCCAATCTTACGAGAGTAGATATTTCTCATGGTAATTCTTCTCTGTGCCACATTATCTATTCCTTCTCTGGCAAGTAAGAGAAGTCCGGTGGTCTCTGCAAAGGATTCACTTTCATGAATACTATGAGCATCGTTATAAGCAGATTGAGCTTCAGGAAGAAAGCGCTTATCAAGGCAATGACCTAGTTCGTGATAAAGAGAGAACTTCTTCATCTCTTCAAACTCTAAGCCTTCTTTTAAGTGATGGTACTCAAGGTCACCGTAGGCGCCCTTTATATTGAGGCCAAGCAGTCTTTCACTTTCAAGCCTTTGATTAGAATTAGCGTCGGCGTGAAAGACTCCGCAGATTTTATAGGCTTTATTGCTAGAATATCCCTCTGTTAAGGGAAGGGCCACGGCTGAGTTTTTGAGAATACTTAGATAAGTATCAAAGTTACTTGCATGATTAGTAGTAAGGTCCACTCCGGTAAATTCTTTTACATAAGCTTGAATCACAGGGATTCTCGCTGACTCATTCTCTTTTCCAAAGACTTTAGCCTTGGCAAAGCGCCAGTTAATTTCGTCTTTATCAAAGATCAAGATTGGTGACTCATTGGGTGTAGCGTATTTATCTTGGACATACTCTACGAGTTTACTCATCTCAGTCTTTGCTAAGGCTGAACTTGTAGAAACTAAGATGGTCGTGGCTAGAATGGCTGACTTAAGCATGAGATCTCCCTGATTTTGAATGATCTATTCTTACCATGGGAGGCTTTAGGAGCGGGAGAGCCTGTAATGAGGGCCCGTCACGGTGGATGAAGTTAGAGTGGTGACGAATCTAAGGACTTGAATATTCAAAACCATTCTTGCATCTTCTTACAAATGCTCATGAATCTAGATTCTTTAAAGAAGTGGTACTTGAGTCTCTGTGTCGGATAAGGCAGTGAATTACTGGTAATCACGTTAGCGCCAATAGCATGACGAAGAAAGAATGGAGCTTATCCTTACAGAGGCAGACTTTTAATTGACAGAATCACTCATAGAGGAAAAAGTTTATAGGTAAAATTCAAATTATTGATTAGCTTTTAAGGAGGAAAGTCTATGAATATCGTGGAACAGTTTCAGGCCGGTGGATTCTTTATGTATTTCATCTTGTTATTTCTCGTACTAACCGTGGTATTTATCTTCGAAAGATTTTATGCCCTCTACGCTACGTACAAAGCAGCCCCAAAAGGATTCAGAAATAGTCTCTTAACCTTTATTGGACAAGGTGATTATAAATCAGCAAAAGATTATGCTGAAGCAGACAAGAATAAGTCTAGCTTAAGTAGAGTTGCAGCTGTTGGAATCAAGATGCGCTCATTAGGTGCAGGAGACGATGCTCTTCAGGCCCGTATGGATGAGCAATTATCAAAAGAAATTTCTAGCTATGACAAAAGAACTGGTTTTCTTGCCATGTTTGGTAACGTCTCAACACTTTTTGGACTACTCGGAACCGTTACTGGTTTGATCAGCTCATTTGCTGGTGTTGCCGCGGCATCTCCTGTTGAGAGAGCGAACCTTTTATCTCAAGGTATTTCTGAAGCCCTAAACTCGACGGCCTTCGGACTTGTAGCAGCGATTCCTGCTCTTGTGGCCTACGCTATTTATCAAAATAGAACTGAGAAGATTGTCAGTGAGCTTACTGAAGGTGCTAGCGAGATCTATCACGACCTTCTTTTTTATACTGAAAGTCATTCAGAAGAGAAAACGATGACTCCTCTTAAGTCTTCTACAGAATCTCAAACGGATATGACGAGAAACTAGAAGGCATTTTTTAAGAACGATAATATCTAAGGACTAGGATTATTATGCGTAAGAAGATTGGACTCGGTACAAAGAAAGAGCTTGATGCTCAGCTTAACCTGACACCTTTTATTGATTTACTTTCCACTATGGTTTGTTTCCTCCTTATAACAGCTGTGTGGATTGAGATCGGTACTGTTGAAGTTAAGCAGAGTCATGGAAGTGCCGCAAAAACTCAGAAAAGTGAATCCTTTGATCTAGATATTATCTTTAAGAACGACAAAGAAGTTAGAGTCGATCTTAAGAAAGGCTCTAAGCGTGTTCGAAGACTTATCGTCAAAGATGAGAACTTCGAAAGCATGATGGTTAAGCTTAATACAGAAATCAAAAACAATATTCTCGTGTTTAAAAAGAAAGCTATTGAAATCGCTACTGCGACTGTGACTCCTAAGAGTACTGTCGATTACGGTAGTTTGATTATGACTCTCGATGTTTTACGTAAGAATAAAATCGTAAACATCGGTGTTCTAACGGCGAAGGGTAACTAATGATCTTAAATCAAAGTTTGGTGGCGTCTGACGCATTTGAAAAACACCTTATCAATAAAAAGAGAAAGAAGCATTGGGGCATTAAGGCCATGGGCTTTACGCTGATGCTAACTTCCATGGTTGATATGTTCAGCATGCTAGTTGTCTTCTTACTTCAAACCTTTTCAAGCTCACCAGAGATCATGGTGACAAAGGGAATTCAGATTCCTGATTCAATCACTCCTTCTGTTGTTAAAGAAGCGCCGGTTCTGGCCTTGTCTAAAGATGGGAATATGTACTTGGATCAAAAACTTGTTGGTAAGACTATAAGCATCTTAAAGAAACCAAATAATCTCTTAAATAAACTAAATACAATTAAGTCTCAGTGGGCATCGAGCCATAGCACTCCTTTTGCTGGAGAGATTAATTTACAAGCAGATAAAGAAATTAAATCGACTTCCGTAGCGACTATTATGGGGATTCTGACCACAAGTCAGTTTCAATCCATTGAGTTAGCGGTCATAGGGCATCGATAGTGAAAAAAGGACTGCTTCTTTTCATTCTTCTTTGCTTCTCATCTAATAGCTTTAGTGCCGATTCAAAGTACTTAATCAGTGAAATGGAAAAGCTTCGAGACTCTCTTTCGTTAGAGGATCCGGCGCGAATTGATCTAACTCTTAGACTGGCCGATCTTTACTTTGATGATTCCATTAAAGAAGGAAACGAAGCTGATTATAAGACCTTAAAAAGTAATCGACTTAAGGCCTTTGACTTGTATAAGCATAGCCTAAGTGTAACTAACGTCAGTGGGCTGACAAAATTGAAGATAAAGTTTCAGATGGCCCGTCTCTTAAGCCGTCTTGAAGAATTTAAGAAAGCGGAAGCCTATTACTCTGAAGTTCTAAATCATAAGAATGTACCGACTAGAATGAAGGAGCAATCTTCCTTGGCACTAGCGGAGTGGTTTGAAGAAGACGCTAAGTATAAAAGATCAGAAAAACATTATGATATTGCTATCAGTCTCTGTAAGTCGTTGACCTCTTGTAACTACGCTCATTATAGAAAGGCATGGCTTTATTTTAAAGATACTAAGTTAGACCTCGCTATCAATGAGATGAAGGCTTCGCTGTGGTCTTCAGAAACTGAGATCAGAGAATCTTCTCTTCAAGATCTTATCCTCTTTATGTCTAATAATTCGACGGAAGGTGAGGCTGAGCTTGAAACGATTAAAACAATAGTTCAAAGAACCAATAGACCAGTACTTGTGCAAAAGATGGCAGAAGCCTTTTATGTTGCGGGAAATAGAAAAGCAGGTTCAAACCTTCTGACTTATATAAATGATCAGTCTCCGAGCCTCTACTTTGAAGTTAGGCTTCTTGAAGAAGTCTATGGCTTTAGAAAGTGGGAGAAAGTTGGGGATTTCTTAACCTCTCTTGAAAAAAGAGGCTCTAAAGATATTCCTTTAAAGAAAGATCACGCGAATGAGGTTCTTAAGATCTTTAGACGTTTCTTAGTTCAGATAGATTCTGAAGCCATGGTAGTTCCTGATCTTAATCCTTATCTTAAAAGATCAATTGATATCTATTTAAGTATCTACCCCAATGACGATCTTCGTAAGAAGCTTCAAGAAGGTTGGCTTAAGGCCGAGACTTCAGAGTTGGCCAAGGTTGAAAGGATTGGGAGATGGATAGAAGAAGATCGGGCCTTTGGGCATAAAGAAGCTCATATTAGAAAGCTTAGACAAACTAGGCTCTCACTTGCTCAAAAACTTAAGCTCTCGGATATTGTAATCACTGAATCTATTGCTATCGCAAAGATCCTTGGAGATACAGTTGAAGCTAAAGAGTTTCATTATGTAACAGCAAGAGAGTACTACACTCAAAAGAAGCATGATCAGGCGCTTCCTCTCTTTCAAAAATTAATAAATGATCCTGAGAATAAAATTGAATTAAATAAATGGGCGCTTCTCTCTCAGAACCTTGTTCTTGATATCTTTAATGGAAGAAGTGAATACTCTAATATTGTTAAACAAGTGGCCCTTTGGAGTGAGATTACTAAAGACTCTAAAGATAAAAAGATCGTTAGTGAAAATAAGCAGATGGATCAACTTAAGATTGATGCTCGCTTTGCTCTTGCTGTAAAGATGAAGGAGAGTCCTGAATCTTTAAAGACTTTTTATGACTTTTGTTTTGCTGGTATTAAGCCCGCTAAGTCCTGTAGTAACGCAAAGGTCTTGGCTATTAAGATGGAAGATCAAGCTAAGGTCATTAGCCTTTTAGAAAAAGAAGGGGATAAGAAGACTCTTATGACTGAGTATGAACTTATGGGGCGTTTTAGTGATGCTGCCGCTCTTCAAGAGAAGTTCAATCTTAATTCAAAGTCTGAGACGACTGATTACCTAAAGATCGCTCTTCTTTATGAACTTGATAATAATCTTAAAGAGCGCGATAGAATCCTAAAGAAACTAGTTAGAAAGATTAAGCGTGATAAGAGCATCTCTGAAAAGTATGAAGGCGCTATCTACCTAACTCTTAAAGATGCTGGGATGATTGATAGTTCATCTCTCGCTCTGCCTTGGTCTTTAAAGAGAAAGCTTAGACTGGCCACCACCTTTGAACAGCTTAAACCTAATAAGAAGACACAGAAGTTAATCCTAAGCCAATCTAAGAGTCAGGGACCGGTATGGTCTCGCTTAATACTTAAGAAAGTTCAAAAAGACTTCTTTAAGATTGGAAAAATTAGCTTTTATGGGCGCGCAAGTGCTTGGCGTTTTAAGAAAAGAACTAAGGGGATCGCAAGATTTGCTAAGGTTGCTAAGGGGCATTTAAATGGTGCCGACCTAGAGACCAGGACTTATCTCCTTCATATGTTAGAGCGCGCTTATGGGCAGCTTGTTGAAGATATCTTGGCCACCCCGCTTCCTCCAGATCTTGATGAAGCTACTATGGCAGCCGTTCAGATCAAACTTCAAAATATGAGTGATCCTTTTGAGAAAGTAAGAAGTGATTATAACCGTCTTCTTGATGAGCAGTTAATAGAATTAAATGAGGCTGATCAGGTTCGTATTAAGGCCAACCTCGATACAAGGATCTCTGATTACTCAGAGCTTGTACCTCTAGAGGTCATAAAGGTTGAAAGCTTGGCCACTCTTGATCAAGATATTATTCAAAAAGAAAAAGTGAAGCTCTTAGAGTTTCCATCTAATACAGAATCTCTAACGAACTTGATGAATTATTATCAAAGTTCAAAGAGACCAAGGTTACAGGCCTATTTTACTGGGCGTTTAGAGAATAAGGAGAAATCGAGTGAGCTTTAATAAATTAATCTTGCTTCTCATTTTAATTATTAGCTTTAGCGCTAGTGCAGCTGAAAATAAAACAAAGTCTAAGGTGAAGTTTAAAGCTTCAAGCCGGATTGATTTTGAATCCCTTTTAATTGAAGGGGAGCGAAAGAAACCAGAAATGGCCGTGGTCACAGGTAATATTGGTGAGAAAGACTCAGGACTCTTAAAGTTCAGGGCTGATTTCACAGATGTTATGGCAGATGACCTTGGGGAGAGTATCGAATGATTGCTATTGAAACGGAATCAGGTGAGCTAGTTAAAGTCTTAAAGAATGTCTCAGGAGGAGAGTTTGGTCTTCATGAGCAGTTTGGCTTTATTAGTAAGAAACGCGCCGATGAAAGATATGGATCAAAGAAACGCCAAGGCTTTGAGTTTCAAAGAAATGATTGGGCCTGCTCTTTTAAACTAAGCCAAGAAGAGGACCGCTTCTTAGTTGGCGGTATGGAAGCCTGCTCTGCTCTTCAACTTGATGATGGTTGGCTCTTAGAGACTCCTAATGGGAAGTTTAAGCTTATCCAGGGCGGACAAGCTTCTATTGATACACTTCTTACGGATCAAGTAGACAAAGCGCCGTGGATGGAGCGTTTGCCAGAAGTCTTTTTTGCTCTTCTCTTTTTATTGATTCCTTTAGTTTATTTTTTACAAGGATCTCCTGAAAAAGAAGTTGAAGAAGAAAAAGTAATTGAACCTATTACCGTCACTATTATTAAGAAAGTTAAAACAGTTAATGTTCAGCAGAATGTTAACCCTAATATAAAAGTTAAGCCTCTAACTAAAGCTGAAGTTTCAAAAAGGGCCGTTAATAGAAACCTTGGTTTCCTTGGCATGGTTGGATCTAAGAATCTTAAAGATGCTGTGGGCGGAGTTCCTACCAAACTAGAGAAAGCCACGGCCGGTGCTGGGCCTGGTGGTGACGCTGGATCGGGCGGAGAGGTTTTAACTAATCTTGGAAAAGGACTTAAGAAAACTACCGTTGGTAATACTGGCGTGGCCGGTCTTGGCGGAAAACTTGTGACGAAGGGAACTTCTGGTGGTGGAAAGGGTGGATATGGAAATACCCGTGTCGCCTCAGGATCTGGAAAAGGTATTTCAGCCATCGCCGTCTCTAGTTCTGATGTTGTGCTTGAAGGTGGGATTAGCCGTTATGCTATTAACGCCACTATCGCTAAGTACCTTAACCAAGTCAGGCGCTGTTATGAAACTCAGTTAAAGACAAAACCAACCATTCAAGGACTTGTTCAAATGAGCTTTGAAATTGGCGCTTCAGGAATGCTTAACTTTGCGAATGTCTCACGGACTTCGTTAAAAGATAAGCCAACCGAGCAATGTATTGTGAATAAGATGATGACTTGGCAATTTCCAAAGCCTAAGGGCGGAGTAAAGGTTCCAGTTAAATATCCATTTATGCTTAGACCAGTTGGTCAGTAAGAAGAGTAAGTTATGATTAAGTTAATAAATTTATTGTTGATCCTCTCGGTTGTAACTCTTATGAGTTGTAAGCAAGACCCTTACCCAACGGATGGGGTTTATAGACAAGAACCAGTGGTTCAGGGGCAACAGCCTCTACCGGCCTTGGCAATCTCTGTCGGAGATAAAATTGAATATAGAGAAGGACGTAACCTTGGTCTAAAAATTCGCGTAGAAGTTGAGGAGCCAGGTGAGCCAATTGTAAAGATCGATGGGCTTCCTGAAGGTGCAAGCTTTGACCCTAAGACTTTTATGCTTAGCTGGACTCCTAATTACTTCCAAGGAAATGATATCAACGACGCCAGTATCAAGGCTCGTTTTTATCCTATTACTATTTGGTTAAGAAGCTCGGCCCTGCCTAAAGAGTATTTAAGAAAGACTGTTAACCTTGTCGTTTTTGATATTCCAAGGGCGATTGGAATTGGATCTTCAAGAAATTCATCTGTTAATGAAAACAGTCAATTCAATGAGACGATCACTATTAGCAATCTAGATTATCCGCAGGGACCTTTTAAGCTCTTAACAAAAGACCTTCCAGCGAACATGAAGATTGAGGAATTATCTCCAACACAATTCAAACTCTCTTATAAACCAGATTATTTTCATGTGAATAGAGCAAGAGGGGAGTCTTCTAAGATCTATAATGGAAAGATCATAGTCTCTAATCCTGCTAATCATATCGAAGAAGTTGATTATAAGTTCACTGTGAAAGATGTTAGGCGTGAAGTAAAAGTTGTCGCTCCTGAAAGCCTAACTCAAGGTCTTGATGTTAGTTTTCAAGTAGCTTCTTATGACCTTAATAGAGAAATCTCTCCAGATATGACTCTTCTAACTTCAAGACCAGGCTTTGGAAATTTTAGAACTGAAGTGGTTAAGAACGAAGATAGCTTCTCTAGTGTTATGAATATTTATTGGACTGATATTCCTCCTGTGTATAACGGAACGACTCAAACCCTAAAATTTAAGGCCTGTGTTCTTGGTTCTTGGGGAAATAGAAGAGATGAGTGTAAAGAAGAAGAAACTGAGATCAAGATTGTTCTAAGAGATAGAACGGCCCCTGGGATCTCAAGAGATGATTGGGACCGCGGAGAACTTATCTATCTTGGTTTTAATGAATCTATGACAAGAAATATTAAAGTTGTAGATAATGAAGATAGAAGCCTCTCTCCTAGAGTCGAGATCTTTCCAAATGAGATGAGAGAATTTGTTTCATGGTCACGAGGAAAGTTAAGACTTAGGTTTAACAAATCTGGTGTCTTTCAATTTAACCTTGTGGCAACGTCAGATTACAATATGTCTTCAGCAGAGAGTTTTATTGTTGAAGTCTTTCCTAATAATAGAAATAAGACTCTTCTCTTTGCTGATTCAACCCGTGATCCTGAGGCCCTCTTCTATAAGAGCGCTTTTAAAGGCACCATGGATATTATGAATCCTGCGATTCAAGAAGTTAACCTGCGTAATATCTCTGATAGAGAAACTCTCGTGATCACGACTAGCACGCTTCTTGATAAATCAGTTCAAGCAGAAATTCTAAGCGCTATTAAAGGGATTAAGAATATTGTGGTGGCCTCACCACTTATTAGAAATCTTCCTCCTGAGTTCTTAACGACTTTAGAAGAAGAGTATGACTTCCTTCCGATTGGTCGTTATTCAGAATTACCTAATATGCCTGAACTCTCAAAGATGAAGTTTGTGGCCGTCTCCAAGTTTGCAACTCCTGTTAATGCCGTAGGGCTAAAGCAGATTGCTTCTAAAGAGTCTCATGATCCTATGATCTTTAACGGTGGTCTTCACGACCCAGATAAAATTTGTAAAGGAGTTCTAGGCTTAAGTGAAACAGGAACTAACCCTTATGTGACGGGAGTGTCTTGCGCTAGAAAGAATGGCGGAAGAATCTCTATACTAGGAACAGAGTGGGCGGATCTTTTAACAAAAGAAGCTGATAAAGAAATCCCTGCAAAATGGTTTGATACATTACTGAACGGAAAGTTCTGAGGTTTATATGAAAAAAATGATAACGCTTTTCGCTCTATTTCTAAGTCTTCAGGCCTTTGGTGCTGAGACTTCTTTAGATAAGAAACTAGATGATCTAAATATTCCTAATGATCAGGTTACTCCTGTTCTCTCTCAAGATAACTTCTATATCGTAAACACTAGGTATTCGAGTCTTATTAATCGTCATGAAATTGGGATTCAAGGTTCCCATAACTTAACTGCCGATAGTCATCTTGATGTTAAGCAGATCTCGGGCTCTTACCGCTATCACTTAAACAGCAAATGGTCTTTTGGTCTTCGTTATAATCATTATAGCAATAAACTTACCCAGGCCGGTCAAAGACTCTTAGATGATCAAAAGATCGTTCCTGATCAAGACTTCGCTTATAACTCTCAAGAAATCTTTGCCACTTATAATACAATCTACGGAAAGCTAAGATGGTCTTCAGAGACTGTAGTCTATTTTGATCAATACATCTCACTTGGAGGCGGTCAAATTGAACTAGCTTCAGGAAAAAGTAATCATGCTCTTGTAGACTTAGGCCTGGCTTTTTGGATTAAGAAGCATGGATCGATGAGAGTAGGGGTTCGGAACGAACTTTATAATCAAGTTAAACTAAGCGGCGAGAACCTTAAATACAATGCGATGGGATATATCGAGTTTGGTTTTTTATTCGGTGATGGTGATAGGGTATAAGATGAATAAGTTCATATTAATTTTCTTATTCTCAGTAAGCGCCTTTGCTAATACAAAGACTCTTCTAGATCAAAATGGATCAGACATAGATTTAAGCGGTAAGCTTAGAACGCAAAAGACTTTAAAGCTAAACGACGCCTTCTTAATTCAGCTTTATAGTAGCTGGAAAGCAAGGGGGGCTCTTGATAATCAAAGCAATGAGTACTTTCAAAACACAGTTGATCACTATTATAGAACAGCTCTAGTAGCTCTTCAGAAGATTGACTCTTCAAAGAGATCAGACCTTGTTATCGCCAATGAACTCTATCTCTTATTTAAACTCGGTCACTACCAGGCCTTCCTTGGTAAATGGATCGAACACTCTTCAAGCACTGGCTTTCTAAAGTCTGAGCTTGGCTTTGCCCTTGATCAAGTTGTGGCCCCTCATGCAAGCCGCATCTATTTAAGCACGGGCTTTTCTCTAACTCCTTTAATGAGTGAGAAGTTATCTAAGATTGAAGACATTCCTAATCAAACTAACTATAGCCTTCAGGCCCTTAAGTATCTTAAGTCTGGGGATAAAGCGGTTAAGTGGATTGGAAAGCTTGATAAGGGGGATTACTTTAGAGTTCAATTAGCTTACTCGGCTATCCTCTCCTATGCTAAGCAAGGAAAGATCGGCGCTTCTGGTACTTTGATTAAAAAGATCATTGAGCCTTGGATTGAAAAAAATAATAATAAAGAAGATATAGCTTTTTATTACCTCACTCTTGGAAGGCTCCTCTATCAGGCTAAGGCCTTTGATGAATCTCTTTCTTATTATAAGTTAATCCCAGAATCTTCTAAGTACTTCTTAGAGGCGAGGACTGAATCTCTTTGGACTCATCTTCAAAAGAGAGATTTCTCTAATAGCGCCGGAGAACTGGCCAGCTTAAAGCTTTCTGTCTTTAGTGATCAATTCTATCCAGAGATCTTTTTAGCTTCAGCTATTGGGAACACCATGCTTTGCCAGTTCACTGATGCCAAAAAATCAATTCATGGTTTTATTAAATCTAATAAAGTGTGGGGTAAAAAGATCGAAGCGGCGCTTAAGAGCCCGGCTCCAAAACTCATTCGTGATACAGCAACCACTAGGCAGATGAAGAATCAGATAACCAATATCAACAAAGAATTATTGTATTTTAAAAAGAGGAAGATCACAGGTTATAGCGAGGATTTAGTTCTAAGACTTGCCCATGCTAAGAACCTCTTAAATCAAGAATCACGCTCGCAGTGGATGAACCGCTACAAGATTCTAGACGCCGCTCTTTATAAGATGAGGTTTGTGCGTATTGAACTCTTAAGCCGAATGAAAGCTGTTAGTGATGGTCTTCAAAAACAAATAGCAGGATCTGATAGCGTAAGCCGTTATCAATCGGCCGTTTTAAAAGGCAATCAAATGTCTTTTCCAAACGACGGAATGCTTTGGGGTGATGAGCTTTTTAATATGAGCGCAGACGTCATCAATCAATGCATTAAAGGAAAGTTCTATGTTAAGTAAATCTTTATATTGCTTAATCGTACTCTTAACTCTGACAAGTTGCTTTAACAAAGAGACAGCTTATCTAAACCATATTGTTTCACCTCTTCTACAAGAAGATAAACGTCTTTATCCACTATCACTCCTTCAAGTGAACAATAGAATCGATGTGGTTCTTGTGGTCGATAACTCCGGAAGCATGAGACCGATTCAAGATAGCGTCATTAATAATGCTAAGCTTTTCTTTGAGCAGTTTGCTAAAGAAGCTTATGTTGATTGGAAGGTTGGTATTGTTTCAACAGATAAAACTGAAGAGCCTTTCCTCGGTTTTAAAACTAAATTTGATTCATCCTTAGTCGATCAAGATGACGCCACTAGCTTTGATAAAGTTGTTAGACAGTTCCAAGGGGCCATGAGCAATCTTGGTATCAATGGCGCAGGCTATGAGTATACTTTTTATAATCTAAAGAGAATGTTAGACCGCTTTAGTGGCGGGAATACCGACTCCTTTCAAAGAGGGGATTCCCATCTTGTTGTGATTATGATCTCAGATGAAGAAGAGCAGTCACGCACCTTCGGAGATGCTTACGAGGCCATAAACTTTCTTAACACTATGAAAGGCTATGTCTCTAGTTCTAAAAAATTAAGATTCTACGGCGCTATTAAGCATAAGCAGCTTAAAGATTGTAATAACTACGATAGAGATCCTTGGATTGGCAGTGAGTTTGAAAAGATTATTTCGGCCTCTGAAGGCTTTGTAGTCTCTGCCTGCGTGCCTAAGTTTGGAAACGAGTTAGCACGTATCGGAAAGGATATCGCGTCTCTCGTAGGCCTTCCAAGCCTTCTCCTTAGAAGAAGACCAGTGGTTTCCACTCTAGAGGTGTTTTATAAAGACGTCCTTCTCACTCCAGGGCCTGAAGAGGATGGGGGAGCTTGGTTTTACGAAGAAGTCTCTAACACGATTAACTTTTATAACTTAGATTTCGTCACTGACCTTAAAAATGGTCAGTTCCGAATTGAGTTTGAAGTTGATGATGGTGTTAATAGAGATTTCTAGGAACAAGTCCTAGTCACTCCCACCATCAGCAAACCAAACATCAAATATCTTAATATCGCCCCTCGTTGACTTGGCATTTGAGAGTTGTTTGGAGATATTTTCATACTTATCTGATTGATAGATATCTTGGTACAACAGATTGATTTCAAATATTCCAGCTGAAGAAAGTGATCTCAGCTCAGTAGGCTCAGACGTACCATTACAATCTGAATTATCCCAAAGCCTCAGCTCACTAAAGACTTCATCTTCATGATTGATAAGTCCATCAAGGTTCAAGTCATATTTGGCGAGGGCAGTAAAACCGTTTGAGGACGTGTTGCCGTCTGGTCCTACTGTGTTGTTTCCAAATAACTGGTCAACGTTAAGAATCTCTCCATTTTTAGGAAGTGTTAGAAAGACAGTATTCGAACTTACTGGACAAGATATTTTCTCTTCAATATCGTCACCATTAATATCAAAACTCATGCCTTCGCTTGGTGATGAAAGCTTTATTCCTTCCCCAGCAAGATCAAGCATTAAAGGTGAATAGGTCTTATCACACCTAGGATCATCAGAGTCTCTCAAACGGCTAAAAAGAATATCTACTGTATTTCTATTCCAACTAGCATTTTGAACGATCTTAGAACTCCATTTAGTATCATGTAAAAAAGAGTTGGCAAAAACCAAATGCCCATAGGTACGAATATCTCGAGCACTATGAAAACTATAAAAGATCGAACGGATAGAGAGCCCTACTGGAATCGGCTCTTCTATAAGATCATTCATATCAAAAGTGCCTATCGTGTTCCCAACAATAATATAATTTAAATAGGAGTTCTGCCTTGGAACAAAAAAGGTTCCATTTGTTAATGTAAATCCAAAGGTGATCTCATTGGTTGTAGTAAATACTTTGGTTGAAGTAACCCCTGGGATTAAAGTATAAACCCAAGGATCGTGAGAGATATAAGGCCCTAGGGTTCTATGAATGGAACAAAAGTTATACTTCTTAATTATAATAGGTTCAACTTCAGGAACGGGTACGACTACTACTGGCGGCTCTGGCGTAGGTAGTGGCGTAGGTATTGGTGTAGGTATTGGCGTAGGTAGTGGCGTAGGTATTGGTGTAGGAATTGGTGTAGGTATTGGTGTAGGTATTGGTGTAGGTATTGGCGTTGGAATAGGCGTTGGAATAGGCGTTGGCTCAATAATGACCTTACATTTTCCAATAGTATCGCCATGGTTAATATGTGCCGCCACTGCAGATTCAGAAACAGTAATCTCATGAGAGCTTCCATTTCCTGTCCTATGGCAGATCGTTACTTTAGTATTATTTCTCTTGGTAAAGACATTTTTCTCAGATGTCAGACCAACGGCGTTCTGTTCTCTTAAAGGTTCGAGGTGATCCCCTGATCCTTTTTTAAATTCCTTCTTCGGCTTTTGTACACATGAGCAAGTTAGCACTAGAAGGATGATTGTTAATATCTTCATAAGCCCCCCAATCAAAAGATTGTTAATTTAAGGGTAAAGGGGGAAAGCCTCTAGGATTCAAGCATAAGCTTTAATTTGTATGTTTAGGGTGAGTTAGGAAGGTATATATCAGTCAGATAAATATGTAGGGCGCCACACTTATGAGTTTAAAAGGCCTAAAGAGTTGAATTCTAAAGGCCTAAAAAAGGGGCTTTAATTAGCAATTAAAGTTCTCATCCCCATCTTCATCAAAGTTCTTAGGCTTCTCCACTTTTGGTGCGGCCGTATTCCCCGTAGCATTTCTATTCACTTTAGGGTTTCTCTTGATATGACTTGAGAAATCTTTAGTTGGCCCAAATTCTCTTCTGTATCTTTTCTTGATGGCAAAGTCGCTTTGATGAGTCATACGAAAATCATCATGGATCATCTCTTTATCAGCGCAGGCGGCGCAGATCCACTCAGCATCGACAGTTGGATTATTATGCTTGAATCTTTCCACATCAGGTTGAATCAATTCACAGACCTCGCAGTAATTACGCGCTTTTTGATGAACCTCTTCTTTGGTCTCTTTCTTGGTGGGCTTTAGATCCCTTTCATTTTGAGATTTAGAAGATTTAAATCCTGCTTTTTTCATTGCGTCTTTTAAGCTCATGGTCTGCCTCAATATGCTTAGTAATAGAGAGGCATAGTATATTTATTTTGGGTTTAATTATCTAGGGGAGGAATGTCATTTATGGAGTTAGGTGCTTTCAAGGACTTAACTAGGGATCCTCTAGCAAGAGGCATATGAGTTGTTAAATATGCCGATATCTTACTTTAGTTTATTCAGTGCAAACTAAAGTATATGAGTCAGCTTTGTAGGATAACGCTACTCTAGCTTCGGTTTCACCTTCTGAAGTTACTAACTGGCTTCCCATTTTTAAAGAAACCACAATTCCATATTGAAAGGGAAGGTAGAGAACTTCTGCTTTAACTTCACCGTTAGAACCAAAGTAGATCTCAGTTCCTTCTTCTTCAAAGTCTTCTCCAATTGAAGCGATCAGAAGTAGATCTTCAGAGTTGTTTTTTGTGAATGAGCAATCTAGGCTCCCTTCGAAAGTTGGTGCTGTTGCATGAACAGTTCCTGTGATTGCTAGGATGAGGAGGATAGTGCTTAGAATTGTTGTTTTCATGGTTTGCCTGGGAAAAGATTTTTTGTCTTATGCCAGAGGTAAAACGTTTTGGGTACCTGGTCACTTGCTAATGTGAAATATTTTTTTGGTGGTATGCGGAGTTTGCTCCAGAACTGCGTCCCCAAACTCTGTTTCTTGAGGTTCAACTCTTTTATAGCTTTTAAGGAGTTTCAATTGTCCACTGGACAATTGAATTGGGGTCGTGAACTCCGTTCAAGTCCAGCTCGGTAGAAGTACGAAGCTAGGTGAACTATAAATTTTTGGGGGGAAGAAAAAAAATTGGTGCCCAGAACTGGACTTGAACCAGCACGCCGTGAGGCACACGCCCCTCAAGCGTGCGTGTCTACCAATTTCACCACCTGGGCACAGACATGCTCGTTAGTTCTTCCTAGTAGGACTCCATGACAGAAAGCTAGCGGTGCAGGCTTGAGGAGCCTTTAAATTCGCTTAGCAACCTTCTAGGTTAAAGATAACGAAGGTGTAATTTATTAGATTTAATCGCTTATGTCCATGTGAAAACGGTGACTTGGGGCGTCGTTTTAGGGTGAATTAAATACAAGATGGTGCCTTTTTGGCCCTTTCTTTGGTACTTATGCGTGCTTATGAAATTTATGATGTCGATAATTATATTCTTAATGTTCTTGGGAGGCTGTGCAGGCACTCCGGAGCATTTATCCAAGGACAACCTAAAGGATGTCACTGGGATGATCGCTCATAAGAAATGGCTTATGGAAGAGATCGATATGGTGGAGCGTGAGCTTCGTAAGGTTGATGATGCCATCATGACAACTAGGCTCTTGATTAAGCAGCAGGCCACGGTAGATGAGAGTGATCTTGATGGTGAGATTGAGAAGTACTCAAGTGATCTTTCTCGTTATGAATATGAAAAGATTGATTTGATCAAAGAGTTAGCTTCCCTTAAGAAAAAATTCTAATTAATTCCTCAAAAAAATAAATGACTGCGATATAACGAAGGGCCTTTCCTAGGGCCATGAAGATTAGCGTGAGTAGAGCTGGAGCCCGAGTTAGGCCTAAGACGAAGGCGAAGACATCTCCTACTATAGGTAGCCAACAAAGAAAAGCTAAGAGGACGCCGTAGCGGTTTAAACTTATCTTGGCCTTTTCTATCTGTTCTTTTTTAATCCTTAAGAAACGCATAGACCATTCAAGTTTTCCGGCGCGGCCTAAAGAGTAAGTGAACATTCCTCCTAGAGTATTTCCTAAAGTCGCTACTAAAACTAAGAGGGGGAGAGCTTCTCCTTGGTTTTTTAGAAAAGCTAGGTGAGCTTCAGATGAGAAAGGAATAAAGGTTGCCGCGAGAAAGCTTGAGAGAAAGAGAGTGAGCATTTTAGAGAAAGCCTAAGTGATTAATGATGACGTCATAGCTTTTGATCATCTCTCCCCATGAGCTTAGGCTATAGTCCGCTTCTTTTGAGAAATCTCTGCCTTGATGTTTTGGGTTGTTAAACCAGATGGTCTTACTACCTGCGGCCTTACCGGCCTCTATATCATAGAGAAAATCTCCTGTCATAATAACGGTGGAGGGATCGACATTCCATTTCTTGCAGGTCCCAAGGACCCCTTCAGGGAGAGGTTTACAATCTTTATGATCTTCTCTTGAAAAGATAGGATCAAAGAAATCTTGTAAACCTTTTAGCTCAATCTCAGCAGCAGCGCTGCAGTTTCTAGTGAGAACACCCATCTTTATGTTTTTCTCTTTTAGTAGGACTAGAAGTTCTTTGACATGCGGGATTGGTTTAAAATTTCTAGCGGCTTCAAGTTCAAACTCTAGAAGAATCTTTTCTTTTTCCGCCTTCTCAGTAGGATCGACAATTGTTTCGAGGTGTTCAAGGATAGGCATCTCTCTTGGGATAACAAGTGCATCTTTGATGGCGTTAAAGTCCAAGTCGACGTCGACTAAGGTTGAATCTAAATCAAAGATGATGCCTTCAAGTTTTTTCATAATATTAAGGGGATCACAAAAAGTGACATGAGAGTGATAACTATAATGGAGAAGATATTGATAAAAAATCCAACCTTTACCATGGTCTTTATACTAACTCGTTGGCTTCCAAAAATGATGGCATTTGGAGCCGTAGCGGCCGGTAACATAAAGGCGCAGCTGGCGGCTAAGGTAGCTGGGATCATAAGACTTAATGGGTTAAGACCTGTGGCCTTAGCAATTGAGGCTAAGATGGGAAGAAGCATTTCCGTTGAGGCCATATTGCTAGTGAGTTCGGTTAAGAAGGCCATTCCGCCAGTTAGAGCTGTAATCGTTATAGCTGGATGAACATCAGCTAAGGCTTTAAAATGCTCCCCAATAACCATAGAGAGCCCAGAAGTTTGTATTCCTTTGGCTAAGGCAAAGCCTCCTCCAAAGAGAAGGATAGTCTGCCAAGGGATGTCTCTTATGGCGGATTCGTCGAGTATTCTTTTTGACGGATGAGTCTCGTTTTTATTTCTAACGGGAATCATAAACAGAATCATGGCCATAAAGATGGCGACCGTTCCGTCGTCAAAGAGTTTTGGGTAAGTCATGAGATTTGACCAACCCGGGATTTGAATAAAACCTAGGTTAAGATCTTTTCTGAAAATCCATAAAAGTGCCAAAGAGACAAAAACTATTCCGATGCATTTTTCTTCGTATTTTAACGGGCCTAATTTTTCTTTTTCTTTTTTTATGACAGAAAGTTCTAACTCCTTAATGCCTTTATTTCTAATATTTAAAAACCAAATAGCAAACCAAGCGAAGGCGACCATGACTAAAGATGCTGGGACTCCAAAGAGAAACCAGGATCCAAAAGAAATCTCTGGGGCAAGAGGAAAACTGATAGCGTAGATTCTTGTAAAGGCTAAATTAGGAGGTGTCCCGACTAAGGTGGCAATTCCTCCGATGGTAGCGGAGTATGCAATAGACATCATAAGAGAGGATGCAAAGTAGCCTGACTCTTTAGAGATGCCTTCGATTTCTTCGTAACTTTTAATGATGGCCAATCCTATAGAAACCATCATGACAGTCGAGGCAGTATTAGAAATCCACATAGAGAGAAAACCCGTGGCGCACATAAAGCCCGCCATCAATCTTCCTGGTGAACTTCCAAAAACACCAATGATGGTAAGAGCAATCCTTTTATGGAGGTTCCACCTCTGCATGGCGATGGCGACGAAAAAACCCCCAACAAAAAGGAGTAAAATAGAACTCATATAAATAGGAGCCGTCTCTTTAGAGGACATGATCCCCATAAGGGGATAGGCGATGATTGGTAAGAGGGCGGTAATTCCAAGAGGAAGGACTTCAAAGATCCACCAGAAGGCCATTACGGCGGCTATAGCGCCCATGGCGAAGACCTTGGTGGTATAACCGTTGGCTATATTAGCCGATAGTATTACTAGGGTAAATACTCCCACAAGTAGAAGAAACATTCTTAAAGGGAAGTGCTTTTTAGTATTTTTATTGTCCATAGACCAAATCTTAGACGTTTAGAAATCTTATGGATATGCAAAAATAAAAATTAGATGATAGAAAATTTTAAGGATGATGCAGACTAACTGACTACATTTATTAAGTACCAAGGCCAAGTAGAAGAAAAGCGGTAGAGAGTAAAAGGCCGCTCTTCTTTTTTATATTAGCAGGGGCCTATAGTCACAATAGAATCTTTTGTTAAAACCAATTCACTTCAATTTTTTGAAAACGTAAGCAGTATCTAATTTTAATGTTGGAGTTATTTCCCGTAGCGGGCGATACTTGTTTTAAGAGTTTTGCGGGCGGCGACGCTAGCTAAACACCACGGGGGTGCAAGTCCCTCCCATAGAACACCTAGTTACTATGGAAGCCAGGATCTCTGAGTACTTAAAGTGATTTAAGACTCGGTTGCAGATCTGGATTGACTTTAAGACGATACCGAATCTTAAAGTCTGCGAATGAGCAGGTTGTAGCATTAAGTGAACCTTGCGACCAAGAGGTATGAAGCAGTTAACGGTAACTGTGGAGCCTTGAGAAAGATTTCCGAGCACACTGGCAAAACGTGCGAAGGACAAAGAGATTAGCGTAGAACTAGGTATTCGCAGCTAATTGAATCTTTTTCTGGTCTAAGAGAGGGCGACATGTTCAGAAGGGTGAATAGTGAAAGCGCGGAATAGCTTGGTTAATGGAATAGGAACTTTCAAACCTATTCAGGTAAAAAAGACGGAAACGCTAACGAAGTCTTTATTATTGTTAAACAAGTTAGGCGGCTGAGGTTGTAAGTGTTTAGGGATGTAGCAACATAACTACATTCTAGCGAGGACCTCTGAGGCAGATTAAGACCAAAACAGCATGGGTGTTAATCTTAATGACGTTTAGTTTCATGACTGTTCGAAACTAATAGGGTCTAAGTAAACTGAAGTAGAAGTTTGGTGTATGTTTTGAAGGAACTTAAACTAGATTGAGACGACAGGAAAACTTAGAAGAGAAATGTCGGCCTTGGCAACCGTACTGGAGAAAATCCAACGTGCGGATCCGAAGTTAAAGGGTTATGTAGGAAGAAGTTTTTATGAAAGTAAGAATGGAGGCCTACATAAATTCCTTTTTTTTCTTTATCAATTCCCTCCATTATTATTACCCGATTAAAGTGTTTTATCTCGAGTAATTTTTTCCCTTTAAACCCTTAATATTTAATCAAAGTCATCTCTAAACGTTTGAATTCCGATTAGCTTATATGGAATTATTAAAACGTAAAAAGCTACTATGGGTATTTCTCTTTCTTTTTATTTTCGCTTCTTGTGTTCAAGAGGGTGAAGAAGGAGATTCGGTCTTTGATCTGCCTGAGGATCCCCCAGTCGTAACACCAACACCTACAGTTCCTCCTGTAACTGGTGGAGACTTTAAAGATAAGGTCTTCCCTATAAAATCTTTTGAAAGTGATATTGCCCTATCAAAGTATAGACCAGCGGGAGTTGGGGGCGGCGGGGCCATGAGTGGTCTATCGATCAGTCCCTTTAGTACCTTATGGTTTGTTGGAACTGATATGGGGACCTTGTTTCGTTCGGTTGATTTTGGAAAGAACTGGCGAGCGGTTCATCATCTTGAAGCGGTTTTCTCCCCTGATATTGACCACGCGGTCTCTGTTGGCTTTTCACCTAATCCAGATATTCTCTTTCACGCCCCAGGGGGACTTGTTCCTTTAAGAAGTGAAGACGGCGGAAAGACATGGGATTCAATTAATATAAAATTAAAGAATAACGAATTTATTAAATACTGGCGCACAGATAGCTTTAACGAGAACTTAGTTCTTTGCGGAACAACTAAAGGGCTCTTTACGAGTCAAGATGCTGGGCTTACTTGGGAGCGTGAAGACCTTCTCAATGTAGAATCAATGGGAAGCTTTATTGATTATAAAGTGGGAGGTCATAGGATCTATCACGCTACTAAAGACCGCGTTTATCTAAGTGAAGATCAAGCGGCGACTTGGAATGTTTTTTATAATGACCCCGCGATAAAGATACGCGGTTTTACTGGAGGACGTGATAGTGAGGGACTCACTTTTGCTCTCTTAGATAATAATGGAAAGAAGGCCTGCTCTTGGGCAGAGGCCCACCGCGCTGATTGGGGGGACGATTGGATGAACACCAATTACCGTGATTGCGGCTATGTTTGGGTGGGATCTGATAACGGAGTCTTTACAAAAAAAGATCAGTACGGCGGCGATCATATCAAGATGGCCGAGAATGATTCTAAGACAATCTATGTAACTGGCGGACGCTATTGGGTGCGCCAATATGGAACTAAGGTATGGAAGTCCACTGATAAAGGTTCGAGCTTTGATCTAAAGCTCTTTCAATACAATTGGGACGTATCTCCTTACGAGCCATGGGATCTTACTAAGATTGAGGCCAGTGCACCAGCTATTGAACAGGGTTGGTGGGATGATGGTTATGAGTCTTTTACCGTGAATCAAAGAGATTCCACGCAAGTGGGAGGATCTGGTTACTTTTTTTTACACGCCTCTATTGATGGAGGAGAAACTTGGAAAGCGCCTTTTACGAAATACGCTGATACGGGAGAGAAAGTTAAGGGTAAGAGATGGGAATCAGTTGGGCTTGAAGTCACGACTGCCTACCGCTTTAAGTTTCACCCAAACAATCCGCAATTAGGCTATGTCAGTATGGCCGATATTGGTGGGCTCGTGACTGAAGATGCTGGGCAGACTTTTAGGATTGCTCAAGCCGCTTATAATAGTAATTTTGATCATGCCTTTGATCCCGCGGATGATAATATTGTTTTTGCAGCCTCAGGGAATCATCATGACTTTCCTGAAGGTTGGCACGCCGAGGCGATCCGCTCTACGGGTGGAATCTATAAATCTAATGATAGAGGCCATAACTGGAGCAGGTTAACACCAGTGACGACGGCCTTTGATCGTCAGTATTTGGCGGTGGCCTTTGATAAAGCTAGGAACACTTTATACGGCGGTACTCAGTCAACTGGTATGGTTAGATCCACTGATGGAGGAAGTTCTTGGGAAGTCTTTAATAAGGGCCTTCCTGTAGGGGATCTTATTGTTCCTCAAATTGAGCTCGATCCTCTTAATGGGAATGCTTATATTATTATCACAGGGGATTATCCTCGGTTTACTAATAGAGAAAAAACCGGGATCTATTTCTTAGATGTAGAGAATGGATCGGATACTTGGGAGCACTTACGAGGAACTGTTAAGTTTCCCACAGGTGAGGTGGATCCTATCTACGAGCTTTGGTATTATCCTATTGCTTTTGCCGTGGATTTTTCAGTAGGCTCTGATAGGTCAACTATATGGATGGCCGATTACGAAAATAATCTTAATTGGCTGGCCACAGGTATTTGGAAGTCTACAGATAGGGGAGCAAACTGGGAGAGAAAGATTCAGTACACTCACCCGACTTCTATTTTATTAGACCAAGAGAATCCTGATAATATCTATCTCAATGGAAGATGGCAGATTGAGGGAACTTGGGGTGATGGTGGGCTTATTTATTCTACCGATGGGGGTGACTCCTGGAAGAAGAATGCTGATGTTCCTCTTCAAGCGAATGGTTATAACACGACTCTAGATCCCAATGATCCGGATAAGATCTTTTATACTTTTTTCGGAAACGCCCTTATGCATGGACCTAAACCAAGATGATACAAATCATAAAAGCTTTAGGGCTTATTACCTTTATAGTTGGAACCAACACTGAGCTTCTCTCTCGTTTAATAGATATGTGGGATAGAGGGCGCTACGTTAGCATGCTTGTTTTCTTCGTCATCTGGGGAATATCTCTTCTTAGTCTTATTGTTGTTTTCTTTAATAAGAGTATTGGAGTTAGAGTCCTCTTTGGGCTTCTTATTTCAATCTCTACCTTTTGTGGAATGAGTTACTTTAGTATTGGTGGTCATGCTCTGAATTATATGGACATGGAACTCTTATGGATCTCTCGCGCCCATTCGATGAAGGCCCTTGACTATTATTTTCCGATTTTGGTCACTCCTTTTATCTGGGGAGTCTTTGGTTTTATAATTGCCATACTGCCGGTGAATCTTCCTCAAAGACTAACTAGTTATATAAAGAATTTTATTTTTTTAGTGCCTCTACCTTATCTTATTCTAAGCACTATTACTTATAAGAAGGCCGGTTACGGAACTGTTGGGATGCCTAATCAATTTTCTTCAGTTTCAACTTTTATCTTACTTCATGCTTATGATAGCGTAAGCCGCGGCATGATTGAAAAACGTGTGGCACCTTATTTTCAACCAGAGGATAAACCTCTTGCTAAAAATATTATCTTTATAATGGATGAATCTATCCGTGGTGATTATCTAAGCTTTGATCAAGAAACTGGAACAGTTCCTACTTTATGGGATAAGAGGGAGCTCTTTGTTGATTTCGGTAAGATGAGTTCTTCAAATAACTGTAGTGGCTATAGTAATGCAGTCTTTAGAATGGGAGGGATTCGAGGAAAATTAGAGTCGATTGGTTCGAACCCTTTTATTTGGCAGTATGCTAAGCAAGCGGGCTTTAAGACATGGTATCTTGATGCTCAGTTAAAGCGCGGTGAACTTCAAAACTTTATGACTGAAGAAGAGAGAAGCTATATTGATGAGTTTGTTCAGCTAGATAAAACTGAAGAGCCTGATCTTGATTATACTTTTGCTTCAAAGATCAAACGAATTACCGAATTGAAGGGAAAGAACTTTATCTTTATCAATAAGCGAGGAGCGCACTTTCCCTACGCCGAAAGTTATAGGCTAATAGGGGAGCCCCGTTATAAGCCCCTTATGAAAAAGAATCAAAAGCCAGAAAAAGAGTCGATGATCAATTCCTATAAAATGGCGGTGTATTGGAATACCAATAGGTTCTTTGAAAAACTTCTAGAGAGCACACTTAACGATAGCTTTATTTTTTATACTTCAGATCATGGTCAAAACCTTTTTGATAAAGGTCAGCAGACTCATTGTAATACTGAAGGACCAGCCTTCTCAGAAGGCCTCGTTCCTTTTTTAATCTTTCCTAATGAGAGAAACTTTGAACTCGTTCAAAAATGGAAGGGAGTTAACCATGATAAAGGAACTCACTTTCAGCTCTTTCCATCGGTCTTGTTTTCCCTAGGTTATAATAAGGAGATGATAGAGAAGTCATATGGGCCTCTTCTTGATAAGAGAGCAAAGTTCCCGCAAGAGTTCTCAGCAGGGCCTGTTTTATCTAAGTTTGGAAAGGAAGTTGATTGGAACTCTATTAGTCAGTAGTGTTATTTTGATTGAGCCTATTACGAGCGGCTCTTAAGATAGCGAGTCTTCTTTTTCTCTGGTTTCTCTTTTTATTAACCTTGCCCGTCTTGGCCACGTCCTTGGTGACCTCTCGGCGTTCTTTCTTAAGCTGCTTCACTTTCTTTCTTTTTATCTTCTTTCTCATAGAGCTTAATTTCTTCTTATCTATAGAGGGTAGGGAGCGCTTTTGTGACCTTGAGCGCGCCTTTAAGTCCTCTTGAGCAAGGACGCCTACTGATAGCATCAGTGTTGAAAGAAATAGGATGAGAGCTCGTTTCATAGGGTTATTATCCCAAGGAAAGCCATTTTAGCCAAGCATTAAGTAAATTTAAGGGGTTAGAAAGGGGTAAAGTTTTTTATTTACCCCTGAATATGACTACTATTTGATGATTGTGAACTTAGTGATGCCTTTACTATGAGTATGGGCGAGAAGCTCAGTAAAGATAGTATCGTCTTTTTTAAGAACCCACTCATCTCCTTCTCTATCGAGAAGAACCCTGAAGCTTCCATATTTATTCTTTCCTAGAAGCTTAAACTTCTTAAGGTATTTAATCGTAACGTCACCGCCATTATGAGAGGCCACATTATCTGATTGAAGGACGATGACATTGAGGCTCATCTTAGTAAGAATTGTTTTTCCTTCAGGAAGTTCTTCAGGAGTAACATTGACCTCTCTAGCGAGATCGCCTTCTTCACTATAGATTTTAAAGATAACTTTAATAATATCGGCTTTATCATCAGTGTTGATGACTAACTCAGATTTTACTTTATCTGATGTTCTGTAAATGGTGGCCAGGATCTTCTCGGCTGACATGGCATTAGAGATTGAACATAACAGCAGGGCCGTTAAAATTACCTTAATCTTCATCTTCGTATTCCCCTTTAATTGAATAATCCTTATTCTGCTCTCGCAACATTCCATGGTTTTCGACGCTTTGCAATAACCCTTGGAAAATATACAGGGTAGCTCCCTAAATTTATTGAGGATGCTATGAAGGCTTCACTTAAAAGGGGACGTTATGAAGATGAAGATCGCTATTATAGGTGGAACTCATGGAAATGAGCCGGTTGGTATTGAAGTTATAAAGAATCTAGAGCTTAAGAAAGAGGCCTCTTCGGTCCATGAATATGATTGTTTCCTAGCGAATCCAATGGCGCTTAAAGAAAAGAAACGTTTTGTAGATACAGATCTTAATAGAAGCTTTGGTGCAAAAGGAACGCGGTTAGGAAACGAAGAAACTGAAAGTGCAAGGCTAACTTCAGAGATCTCCGGAAAGTATGACTTTATCTTAGACCTCCATACCACCACTTCAAATATGGGACTAACAGTCCTGTTAAATAATGATAACGAGCTCACAAGACAAGCGGCCGTGCGTATTCAAAAGATCATGCCAGAAGTAAAGATTATCGAAGGCATGAGGATGAATGATGATTGTCCTTATACAAGTAATCTTATAGGTGCGGGGCTGACTATCGAAGTTGGTCCTGTCGCTAACAATGTTTTAGATGCAAAGTTAATTCTTGAAACCAAGAAAATGGTCATGGCCGTTTTAGAATGGGACTTTGAAGATAGATACGACTTAAAAGAAATTAAGCACTATAAGTCCTTTGGTGAGTATGAATTTCCTAAGGAATCAGGTTGGTATATTCATCCTGAACTAGAGGGATCAGACTTTAAAGAGCTTAATCCTGGAGACCCGGTCTTTATCAATATGGATGAAGAAGTAAAAGGCTTTGAGGGAGACTCAAGCATTACTCCCTTTTTTATAAACGAAGCTGCTTACCAAGATGATCGCTTGGCCATGACTATGTCTAAAGTTCGCTTGGGGTTTTAGTCTTCAAGACCACGTTGAGAAATAAAGCCTAAATTTAAGGCCTCAATAATCCTAGGGTAGAAACTCGGTGGCCACTTTGTAGCCCCTCCATCTTGAACCAATTCAATGGCCCCTTGAAAGCGCTCTACGTCACTAAGGTTCTTGTGAGTATGAAGGTATTCTTCAAGTTCATTGGCCAAGCAAAGTATAGGAGAGTTCTTATAGATACTTTCGCCTTTTAGCCCTTTAGGATAACCACTTCCATCCCAGTATTCATGATGCTCTTGAATCATCTTAATAACTTGTTCAGGAATTCCTTTAGACTTTCTAATGATCTGAACTGAGTTGTCAGGATGATTTAACATATGGTCGGTATAGTCGATATGATCGGGATTCTTAAGGATCTCTTCAGGAATCTTCATCTTTCCATAATCATGAAAGATAGCAGCCAAGTAGATGTTCTCTAAGGCAAATTGATGGGCGTTCCCAAGACTCATGGAAATATACACGGCCAAATTACCCACAGCAATAGAATGTGAAGCTATTGAGTTTGATCTTCCCACCATCATTGAAAGCGCTTGAGAGTATTGGGAATTTGATCTCATCTTCTCCACAAAGTCTTGAACATTGCTTTGTAGTTGATCTATCTTCTCTAAGTTAAGTTCTTGATCTGAGAAGACTTCATAGACAAATTCTTCAAGCTTCTTAACGTCCTTAAAAGCCTCTCTTCCTTCTTCACCAGCTCTTGTGACGAAGGCTTCAATCTCTTGAGCGCTCTTATCATTAAGCCATGCTTCAAACTTAGGAAAATCCTTTTCGGCGACATAGAGGAACTGAATCCCTTTACTCATAAAGGTATCGTATTTTTCAACTGTTAAGTTTTCACCAGCGTTCTTAAACTTAACGAACTTATCATTAAGTTTTAAATAGATGTCAGCCGGCACCATGGCGTCGGGGTTTATTTGAGAAATGGGGATCTTTGAATAAGTCATCTTCGACTACTATTTTAGCCGAAAATGACATTTTTTTGGATAATATTTCTAGTTTCTTTGATCTCTTCTACGTCTTGGTCCTGGTCTCAAGGTTTTAAAATCAACCCTTTCCCCAGTTCTTGAATTAGTCATCTCGAACTCAAAGACGTTCTCTAGCAGGCTATTAGTTGAAATATAGCTTTTACGCACATAAGCATGACCATTTTTATTCTGAAACTCTGCTTCAATATAGATGGCCGGGATACCGTGCTTTGTGACTTCTTTTTTATCAATTAAGTTAGCAGAGGAGCACCAATTTGAGTTCTCACTACAATAAACACTTGGGTTCAAACTGGCGTTTATCTTCTTTGTTACTTCTGCAATATACTGATCAGTCGGCATAGATCTGATTTGAGTATCTCTCATATTCCCTGGACTTGAAGGACAGTAGCTTGAGTTTCTTCCTGATCTTGTGGTTTGGTTTTTAATCTTAAAACGAATAAAGCTTTCAGTTGCTCTTGTTACAACTACATCAGTCTTAACAATATAAGAGCAGTTCACTCCATTAGAATTAAAATATTTTTTATGATTAAAGCTTATTGAATCTTTAGTTTGAGGAAGACCGCCGTTAGCAAGTACACCAGTCGTGAAGGCGTTTGGGTCAGATGCAATTGGTCCCATATTTGCTGGCAATTTATTGTCTTTTCCGCAGCTACTAAAAGCTAAACATAATACGATAAGACTTAAAATTTTTGTTTTCATAACTCTCTCCAAAATTGATTCATTACTAGACGTATCAAGCTGCCGGATGCAATGCAAATCAAATGGCAAAGTGTAAGTATTTTTTTACGCAGTGGTGTCTTTATGGCCCTTGAAGAAGGCCAGATTCTAGGTACTTATCGCTTAGGCACTTGAGTGGCATCCCACTGGCCAAAGGGGTTTCCGATGAGTCCTATTTGTACTTTATGGAACCTATTTCGAAAGAGGATATTATAATAGTCGCGCCCAACGTCGTACTTTACGAAGAAGTTTATGTTTTGAAAGTACTGAGGAAGATTAAAAAGGGCCCTTGCTTCGAAGTGAAGACGATCATGCCATTTCGCAGGTACTGGTGCTACTGGTGTGACGTCTACATTATCAGGAAGTGAGTAATCAATAGGAGCCACCCTATAATCGAGTCCCGAAATAACATAACTAAGGCGGGCATAAAGTTTAAACTCAGTTTTAAAAAGAAACCAAGGTTTCAAAGGAGCGGTTCTAAAGGCCACTGCGACTTTGAGGTCTTCGTATTGACCATCAAGATTCTTATCTCTGTTAAAACCCGGGTGCCATATTAAGGAGAGTTGAGTCCAAGTCCAGCTGGTTAGATCGGAGAGTTCTTTTAGTCCAAAGAAGTTGTAACTTGAAAGCTCTACATAATTGGTTGAGAAGTTTCCTGAATCAGTATTAATGGTCCCGTTAGGGTTATAGAAATCTCCCGCTTGACCATTACTATGATGACTAAGTCTTAGTGACCAGTAATTGGGCTTCTCTTCTTTTTTCTCAACGCTGTCCCAGAGATAAAAGGTCACTCTTGGTAGATAACCAGGGGTCTTCACGGGGGCTGATTTCTCAGTTGTCTGCCGCACGAGAAATTGACCTGAGACTTTAGTCATATAGTCCCAGCCTTTATTATTAAGTCTTTCAAAACCGGCCAAGTGAAGATTGATCTGCCCTTCGTAAAGGGCCTTATTGAAGATGGTCCATTTCTTGTGACCGTCTAAAGTAAAGTCGAGACCATTTCCAAAAGCCAGGTAACTTGGCTCTAAGTTTGAGTTGATGATCTTCTTTAAACTCTTTGACGTTGAAATTTGAACGGGTTCTGCGTGAGAGGCATCGATAGATATGATGATAAAGAATATAAAGCCTATAAGTCTTTGCAAAGAATCTTCCTCTCTATGTATTTAAGCCTTTAGTTTAGACGCCCTGACAGGGAAGGTAAATGCAAGCAGAGCGTAAAGGACAAGATCTATAAGCTTTTTATTAAATTTTTGGCAAAAAGCTCTGCAGAATCTTTATTCATCCTAAAATAGAGGGCAGGTTCAATCATTTCTAGTTCCATAAGCTCAAAGCCCGATTTCCCTCTTACGAGGTCAACTCTACAATAGAGCCGCTTTGAATCGACTATGGCAGTCGCAGTATTTAAGAGCTCTGGCTCTGGCTTAACTTCTTGAATATTCCCGCCCCATTCCTCTTGAACTCTGTAGTCTCCTGACTTTGGAGTCTTGAGGATGCAGTGTGAATAGTCACCCTTAAAAAAGAAGAGGGAGAACTCACCCTCGCTGAGAACATTATCGACAAAGGCCTGAACAAAGAACTCCCCAGATCTAATATCAATAGGAGGCATAGGCTCTCCTAAATTAATGGGAAAGGTATTATCTGAATTGGCCCCGACATAGGGCTTAAAGATTATTTTATTTGTTTCTAAAAGCTGGCAGATCTTCTCTACACCTAAACCTTGAATCTCATCATGAAAAAGTGTCGGGATGATTAGCACTCCCTTTTTTTTCAACTCTTTGAGGTAAGATTTATGAGAGTTCCACTTCACGGTTTCTAGATCATTAAGGAGGAGGGTTTTACAAGAGATCTCCTCTAGAACTTTAAGAAAGTCTTCATAGTGATCTTGATAGTCCCAGGTGCTTCTAATGACGACGGCCTCGTACTTTGACCAATCTTCAGTTGCGCGCCAACTGATACTATCCATCTGATAACCAAGCTTCTCTAGTGGATCTTTGAGAAGCTCATCATCACAAGTAAAATTATCTAAGTTGTCTTTTGTTAAAAGGGCAATCTTCTTCATTTATTTAGACTTTGATTTTGTTTTCTTAACTGCTGGTAGCGAATCATTTTGAATATTCTTCCCTGATTTTCTTCCACCACCAAGAACTTGGGTTTGGGGCTTTAGTTCACATTCAAAATGAACATAACGATAGATTAAATAGTCAGCTGGTCTGGCCCTTGGACCTTCTTTTAAAGGAGCGCTTGTTTCGTCTTCAATCCAGTTTCCTTCATAGGTGTCTTTAACAAAAGTGACTAAGAAGGTGGCAATTTGTCCTGTGCCATTAAGATTATTGATATAGGTTTCTGTATTTGTAAAAGTAAAACCTTTACTTTCAAGGCGCTTAAAAGTTGCTTTAAATTTATTGATCTTCCCTTGGTAACAACGATTCTTTTTAAATTTATAAGATCTTCCTAGCTCTTCTCTGTCGTAGCTGAAGTATTGCTCAGAAGTATTTCCATAACCAGACTTTATCTGAAGACCAGAGTCTTCAATGAATTGTTCATCGGCATTGGCACTTAGAGTGAGAAGTAAGAGTAGTATAGAGAGGGCTTTCATATCGATCCTTTAACTTTCAAGCAATTAAGTTGCTTAAATCATAGCAAGTGAAAGCTCCTCCTGCTAGCGTCTAGTTTCTTGACAGGCCTTGTTTTTATGACGGAGTAGGTCATGTCATAACCAGTGCTTAGCCTTCTTTTTGTGGAGTAGTTCTTGCTCTATTAAAGGGATAGTTCAAACTACTGGAGATTTAAATGAAGTATTCATCCCTCGTCTTACTAGGCCTTTTCCTCACAGCTGGAGCTTTTAGCGCTGAAGTTATTGGCACACTCGAAGAATCTGACAAAGGGGAAGTCATCTTAAGCTCCCTTGAAAAAGGGAAGCTCGTCTCACGAGTTCTTCTAATGGATGATAAGTTCAAGTACACACTTGATTCTAAAATGTTAAATAGCCCAGGTTATTTGCTTAAATTTGATGGAGAGATTGAAGCAGATCGTTTTATCACTTCTAAGACTCCAACCATTGTTGCTGGAGACTTAAAGTTAGTCGGCGTTCTCAAAATGAGAGATGAAGGTGGGTTAAGTATCAACGGAACTGAAGTCGTCTTTGGAAGGACAAAGCCTATCTATGGCATTCCCTTTGATGAATCAAGTAAAGCAAGCTTTGTAGATAAAGAGGTAGAGGCCGTAGGTCAGATTGTTGATGGAGTCTTTAAGATAAATGCTCTTATAGAAAAAGATCTACTCTCAGTTAAAGGGCCAGATAACTACCCGGCTCCAGCCGCTTTTAAGGCGGACCCACTGAATTTTATCCTTAAAGAAATGCCTAAGAATATTAACTCTCAAAGAGTGAATCCTTTTAGTGGAATCGTCTTTAATAAAAAAGGTTATATCCCAACACCAGGTGAAGGAGTCTTAATTATCACTCTTAGTGGTAGGCAAGGAGATTCTCCAGGAGCTTCAGCAGGGCATTTTGCTATTGGTGGAGGAGTTGTAGGAGATGATCTTTCTATCAATGGAGAAGCATATAACTTTTATTTTGAAGGTCCAAAGGAAGTGCTAGCTGGAAACACTGACCTTATCAGTTATTTTGGGCATCTTATTCAAGGACAACAGAACTATCGTCCTACCTTTACTCTTTACGCTTATGGGATTTCTCTAGAAGACCTGCGCAAGGTAAGAGATCTTTATGAGACAGAGCTTCATAAAGTGAGAACGGAAAAAGGCTTAGAGATAACCCCCGGATATAATTGCACGACTACTTCAAATTATGTTTTAAGAGAGATTGGTATCCACGGTGCTCATCATAACCTAGGAAACCGGATGCTCGATATTCAAAATGCAGGCTATATCAATCCGCTTTCATGGTGGGCGAATAAAACTGCAGGCGAAGGTAAGATCGGAGGCCTTAGGGTGCTAAGTTATGTGACCACAAGAGATCCTGAGCATTATGTTCCAAGAGCAACTCTAGAATCATTCGTGAAAAACTTCTCAAACAAAAGATGGAATAAGAGAAAGGGCATTAAAAGAGTTGATTATATCTTTATTCCTCAAACTCCGAGCCGAAGACAAGTAGGTGGGATGAGCTATGATTCACCTATCAAAGAAGGTAAGAGAATTGTTGAGTATAGTAATGAGCGAGGGGAGCGGTTAGAGCCCATCATTAAGGCCTATGACGTTATCTTAAATAAAGAAAACTACTCTGAGGCTGAAGTGGTTGAAGCGCAAAAGGTTATTGATACAGATCAAGCAGAAGTAAAAGCGATCCTTGATACTATTGACTAGATTTTATCTTGATAAGCTTATCTTTTAACCATTTTTTGGTGGGGATGAGCTTACCAGTTTTATCTTTTATAAAATACTCTTTGCCAGTGGTAGAAGATCCGCTGGCAATCTTTTCAATAAATGTTGTTACATCTACAGCACTTCCTTTTTGCCAAAACCAAAAGCCTTTTAAGACGTATTTATACTTATACTCAAGATGAGATCTTGCGGCTTTTGAACTATGTTCTTTTCCATTTCTAATAAAGGTCAATTCAGAGTTCTCCACTTCAACAAGAAGCTTTTCGATCATCTGTTTATCAGTGAGAGCGCCGGCGAATAGTGTTTGGCAAAAGAGAATAAGAAGGAGGGGCTTTATATAATACACTTCTTAGATCATATTTGTATAAATACCATGAGTGACTAAGACGACAGCGAGTACGAGAATCACAGAGATAACCTTATCTTTAACTTTCTCTTTCTCTTTGTTGCTCACTCTTATCTCCATTTCAGAAACTTATAGTATTAGTTTGCATTAAGTTCTTATCGTCGCAAAGGCCAGAAACATAAAGCTTCCCTCACAAGTTTGTAACTCTCTCAAATAATAGGGGTTAAATAGAAAATGTCTAGAGCTATCTCCTTGTATTATAGTGGGGCATTATTTGAATCTAGAGAAGGAGGCTTTTTTGGGAATGCCTACTTTAAGAGGAAATCTTCCATGGATTCAAAGCCTAGGGATTGAATAAGATCCTCGGGGCTTTTTCCTTGTTCACGAAATGAGATGAGGCTCTCTCTTGAAGGAGTCTTTCCACCAGAAGTTTTTGAGATCTTCTGCCCTTTCGCATCTTTAATCAAAGGGTGGTGCATGAAGACGGCCTTAGTAAAGACTTGGTCCTTGATACTCTCTGCTAAAAAGAACTGTTCTATAGAAGTTTGAGTTAAGTCTTCGCCTCTTACGATGAAGTTAATATTCATTTCAATATCATGATAAAGAGAAGTCAGGTGATAAGAGGGAAGGTCTTCTTTTCGCCAAAGGATAAAACTCCCATGGGGAGAATCTATCTTAACTGCCGTCTTATGTTTCTCAAAAGGAAGGCTTATCTCTATGCAAGGACAAGAGTTCTCTTTGAGAAAGCTTCTAGAGCAGGTGCAGTTATAAAGATTTGGAACCTTTTTGAGAAACTCAAAATAACTTGATGTCTTTAATGATTGAGAGAAGTTTTGTTTAAAGTCCACTAGATCTTTTGGGCCGTGATCTATCTTTATTCCAAGCCACTCTAAGCTCTCAAAGATATCCCTTATATACTCGTCTTTTGATCGGTCAATGTCTGAGTCATCAATCCTAAGAAAGAGTTCACCGCCACGCTTAATTACTGCTTCTCTATGAGTAACTAAGAAATTATAGGCATTTCCAACGTGAAGATAACCACTTGGAGTTGGTGCAATTCGGCTTTTTATGGACTGAAACATAAGTCAACCTTATACTATAAGGAACCCTTTTTCTAAGGAATATGCTGTGAAAACAGAGAAGTTAAAGAATTATGCAGAGAAAAAATTTGGACCTAAGGTTAGGCGGATCATAGAGAACCCGCAAAATGTTCTCAATGAATTAGGCTCTGCTTCACAGCTTATGCTTAAAGATAAAGTCGCCGCGGGTATGAAGGGAAGCTTTGAAGATTTTAAGCTTCTGCTTAAGATGATAAAGGCTTGGGCCACAGGAGAGTATAAAGAAGTTCCCTGGAAGTCCCTTTGGTTAGGCATCCTAAGTGTTGTCTATTTCGTTTCTGTTATTGATTTTATTCCGGATTTTATCTTAGGGGTAGGCTTTATAGATGACTTTGCTTTGATCACTTGGGTACTGGCTTCTATAAAAGATGATTTAGAAAAGTTTAAAAACTCTTCGTATAACCAACCCTAAGTTCAAAGGGTAAGCTGTGTTTTGTTTTAAAGGTGCTCTGAGTATTGGTGAAGACTCTATTCCCACCAGAATCTGCACCTTGATCTAATATTTGTCTTTTGACTGTGGTGGTATAAGGAATAAAGATCTTAAGACCAACCTCTATATGCTCCATCTCTTTGATCATGTACTTCATCCAGAAGTCTGTGTTTAACTTTAAGAAGGGTTGAATCTTATCTGTTTGATCCCAACTAAAACCATCACTAGCTGTTGTTAAAAAGCTTTCCTCTTGAGTGAGAGAGTAATAGGCGTTTAGACCTACTCCATAAAAATATTTCTTTAAAGCTTCAGGTCTTTTTTGAAAACGAAGCCAAAGGTCAAAGTCGGCGTAGCTCTCGGTAGTCACAATAAGACCGCTAGGAGTTGAACTCCAAAAACCAGTCCCTTTATTAACTGTATACCTGCCTTTCATGGCAAAGCCTGCGCTTCCGCCTATATTATATCTACTTCGTTCAAGGCCAGTGAAGTAGTCAAAACCAATCCTTGGTTGAATGGCAAAAGAGCTTTTTAGATTTCCTTTTTGAGATGCAGTTGTATCGGCGCTTTCAGATTCACCACCAGGGCCGAAGGCATAACTTCTCGAGGCATCACCGAAGGGGTAGATAAGCCTAAAAAAATAATCGAGATCATAATTATAAAAGATTTCTCGCTTCTCTCTCATGTTGATTTCAAAAATATGATCCCCAAACTTACTGCTACCGATATCAGGGTCTGGATTAACTTTGGCGCCACTAACAACTCTTCTATCATTCTTAGTGCTTTGACTTACGGTTAAGACATTTTCGTATTTGATAAGAATATTTTGAGACCAACTATAGGCAAAGGTATTTTTTAAGTAGAGGTGAGAAGACTTTAAATCCTTAGTGACAGTATCAGATCTCTCTTCGTAAGAATCTATTGCCAAGGCAAGAGAGCTCGACCAAGTCAGCATGTCCTCTAGTGGCCTAAAGTTGAGAAAGGGGGTCTTAGGAGAAAAACGTTTTCTAATGGCGGTGTCTAGTTTGCTTTTTTTTAATTTTTCAATCTTGCCCCGTCGTTCTTCTTCAAGTTTTTCGACAATGGCATCTTTACCAATCTTTTCGACAATGGCCGCTTCTCTAGCCTTTTTGGCATTCTTTCTTTTTAAGAGCTCTTCCACCCGAGTTGAAAGGGGGGCGTTGTCTTGTGCAAGGCAAAGACTTGGTGCAATGAATATAGCTAGAATCATCCATGATTTCATTAACTTAAATTATAGTTGATTCATGCAGTTTATCCAAATTTTAAGCGCCAGGCGGTGGAAATCGCGTTGCCTCTAAGCGTTAAACCTGATAGAAACCCTCATGCGAAATTCATATATCCAATTAGACACACCCAATGTTCATATTTCTAGAAAAAGAGAGATCGGTACCAAGTATCCCGAGGTTAAGAATCTTATGGGCCAAAACCCATGGAGTCTTCTCTTTATCGCCTTGATCACGGGCTTTCAGATTGCTGTAGCCTATCTTCTTAAGGATCAAAGCCTATGGATTGTGGCCCTAGCCGCCTATATGATCGGCGCTTTTTGTAGCCACGCACTTTTCGCTCAAATTCATGAATGCTGTCATAACTTGGTCTTCAAGAGAACTTGGGTCAATAAGCTAGCGGGAATCTTTTGTGATACTTGTTTAGTTCTTCCGGGGGCCCTGGCCTTTAGAAAATATCATATGGTTCATCACCGTCATATGGGCGAATATAGTAAAGACGCTGATATAGCGAGCGTTGAAGAAGCGGCTTTTATTGGTAACTCTCGTTTTAAGAAGCTCCTTTGGGTTATCTTCTTTGGACTCTCTCAGGCCTTCCGTCCTATGAGATTCGATAATATCAAGCTTATGGATAAGTGGATCTTTTCAAATATCCTTTATTCGATTCTGGCCAACGTTCTTATTTATATGGCAGTTGGGCCCATAGGATTAGCCTATTTAGCCTTTTCGACTTTCTTTGGATTAGGGCCTCACCCTGTTGGGGGAAGATGGATTCAAGAGCATTATGTGACTAAAGAAGGACAAGAGACCTATAGCTATTATGGGCCTTTGAATAAGCTCTCTTTTAACGTGGGCTTTCATAATGAACACCACGATTATATGAATATCCCATGGAATAACCTGCCAAAATTACGAAAAATGGCCCCTGAGTTCTACGATAATCTTCATGCCTATCAGAGCTGGAGTGCGGTCTTATGGAACTTTATTACCGATAAAGGCATCAGTGTTTTTGATAGGATCCTGCATCCTGAAAAGAAGACTACGGCTTAGGTAAAAAGTTCTTTCTCTAGTATTTCCTTAGTGAGTGAAATTTAATTTCATGTTACTCTTTCCCATTCTTTGGAGCGGGTATGAGTTACTTTTGGGAAAATTTATCAGATGAGGAGCTTCTAGATCTGAACCTAGCTGACCTTGGTTTGAGCCTTGAGGCATCATGGTGCGCTCCCTTAATTAAACAGCTTGAACGTGAACTCAGTCGTAAGGGCCTTAACTTTAAGCCTCACTGCTGGGTCTCTGATGAGTGGTTCTCTCCAGAGGGAATCCCTGGCATCGCCATTCCCTTTTTTGTACTGCACCCAAGGCTTGTTAAGCTAGAGCGAAAGATGATGGGAGAAGTAGAAGGGGCCACGATACAAAGCTTCTTAAAGCTTCTTCGTCACGAAGCAGGACACGCTATCGATCATGGTTTTTCACTCTCTAGAAGAAGAGGGAGAGAACAGAGATTCGGCGACTTGAATATCCCTTATCCCAATGATTATTCCTATAGACCTTATAGTAAGAACTTTGTGCGCCACTTAGGCGAGGGCTACGCTCAGGCCCACCCTGAAGAAGATTGGGCCGAAACCTTCGCCGTTTGGTTATCTCCCACTGAGAACTGGCGGCAAAAGTACAAAGGCTGGGGTGCACTTGAGAAGCTTAAGTACATGAACAAGCTTATGATAGAGCTAAAAGGACGGATGCCCCGGGTTAAATCAAAAGAAGTCATCGATTCACTTGCCGACTCACGGCTTACTTTGCGAAAATACTATGCAAGGAAGGCGATAAGCAAAAGAGTCAAGGGAAGGCCCTTTTTCGGAGCGAAACTGAAAAAGATCTTTACCCGCGGTAATGGAATTAGTGGCGAGAGTATTCTTAGAACTAATAAGAACAAGCTGAGGCGAGCCGTAGCTGCCCAGACTGGTCAATACCAATACGAAATTGAACCTATGCTTAAGGACCTTTTGAAAGAGGCTCGAGGATCTACTCTCTACTTTAAGGGAGATGTTAAGAAGCTGGAGTCTAAGCTGACCACTCTACTTGTAGAGGAATCAAGCCGATTTAAAAGGCAGGGAAGGCATAGGATTGTTATGTGAGTAAACTTAGAATCTTAGTTTTAGTCCACGAAGCCTTAGTGCCACCTGAAGACGCGGGCAAGACCCATGAAGAAATTGAGTTTGAACCATGGGTAACTGAATACCATGTAGTCTCAACTTTAAAGAAGATGAAGCACGAGGTCTTAGTTCTTGGGGCCTATAGTGATTTAAGTGTCATCAGATCTGCCGTTGATGAGTTCAAACCCCATATCGTTTATAACCTGCTTGAAGAGTTTGATGGTCAAGCGCTCTTTGATCAAAATGTAGTAAGTTATCTAGAACTTCTTAGAGTTCCTTATACGGGCTGTAACCCAAGAGGGTTGATCCTCGCACGAGATAAGTCCTTGGCCAAGAAGATCTTAACTTACCACAGAATTCCAACGCCTAAGTTTTTTGTCTTTCCTAAGAATAAGAAACTTAAACGTCCTAAAAACTTAGAATTTCCCCTCATGGTAAAATGCTTAACCGAAGAGGCTAGCTTCGGTATTTCTCAGGCCTCTGTTGTTCATAATGATGAAAAGCTGCAAGAGAGGGTTGAGTATATTAATAATAAGCTTGGAGACGACGCCTTAGTTGAGCAATTTATTGAAGGGCGAGAATTGTATGTTGGCATCCTAGGAAATTACCGTCAGAAGGTTATGCCCGTTTGGGAGCTCTTCTTTGAAAAGGTAGAAAAACCAGAGAAGGAATTTTATTCTAGCCGAGCCAAATTTAATAAGAAATATAGAAGTAAGAAGGGCATTAAAACAGGGCCAGCTGAACTGGAGCCCGCGTTAGAGAAAAAGATATATAGTATTTGTAAACGTGCTTATAAAGTTTTGAATTTAAACGGTTATGCTCGCATTGATCTTCGCCTAACTAGTGAAGGAGAGGTTTATATCTTAGAGGCGAACCCCAACCCGGATATCTCTGCCACTGATGAACTGGCCCAGAGCGCCTTACATATCAAAATAAAATATAAAGATCTGCTTTCAAAGATACTAAGTCTTGGTATAAGTTGGACGAAATCTTACGGAGAATAAAAATGAAGTTACTATGTCTTATCTTATTATTTTGCACTTCAGCTTTCGCTGAGGGCCAAAAAACTGATTTTCAAAAAGCGTCGAAAAGAATTGAGAAAAGAAAAGGCTATTGCTCTCCTCTTGATAAGATGATGAAGAAGTGTGAGACCGCTGATGATGAAACCGACAAGAAGATTGTTGATAAGACTCAAAAAAAATTAAAAGACGTTTCTAAAAAAGTTGAAAAAAGAGAGGACTATTGTTCTCCCTTAGATAAGTTAGGTGGTAAGTGCGGGAAGAAAGATTAATGAAAGTCTTTAGTAACGCTCCCTTACCAAATAACTTTGCAGGAGAGGCAGTGCTCTCTCCTGATGGGTCAGAGTTCGCCTTAAGACCTGATACTTCAAAGCTTTTTATCGATTGGTGTTTAGAAGAAAATATTGAAGTCACAGGCTTTGATGTTTGGCTTCAAGGACCGACAGATCATACGGCCCTTGATAAGTTTAGCTTTAGAGGAGATAGAAAAGCAGTCCTTCGAGAGATCGATTGCGTTCTCAATCACTCAGATGTTCTAAGCTTTAACCGAGACATACTTTTTAATATCTGGGTTAACTATCTTCCTCATTAATGTTGTTGTCTTAAATGAAGCGCTTTTGGTTTTACAAAAGTAAAGATCCCGTGAAAGCTTAAAGTCATTCCAAGTCCTGAGTTCTTTCTTCCTGACCATGGCGTATAACCTGAGACCCTATCACAGCAATTTAAATAGCATGTGCCAGCGTCAATCTGCTCCATTATCTCTTCGCCTCTATTTCGCTTAGAAGTATAAACGCTGGCCGTAAGACCATAGTCTGTATCATTCATAAGCTTGATGGCCTCTTCGTCGTTAACCACTTTTTGAATACCAATAATAGGCCCGAAGCTTTCTTCTTTCATGACATCCATTTGATGATTCACGTTAGTAAGAACTGTGGGTTCAAAGAAATAACCTGGTCCCTTGATAATCTTCCCGCCTAATTCAAGTTTAGCCCCTTTAGAAGTAGCGTCTGTGACTTGGTTTTGTAAGTAATTTAAATGCTCGAAGCGGCTGATGGCCCCTTGAGTGATCCCTTTCTCATTAGGATTTCCTACCTTTAACTTCGAAGCGGCTTCAAGAAAGTGACCTAAGAATTCATCATATACTTTCTCATGGACGTAGATTCTCTCCACTGAGCAGCAGCTCTGACCATTATTATAAAAGGCGCCACTAAGAGCAGACTCGGCCGTCTCTTTTAGTGAGATGACCTGATCTGTTACATAAAGAGGATCCTTTCCTCCTAGTTCAAGACCAACAGGAACTAATTTTGGCGCTACTGTCGTGGCTATATGTTTTCCTGTGGCGTAAGAGCCTGTAAAGAAATATCCATCGAGAGGAAGCTCTAATAAGGCCTGTCCTACTTCCTTAGCACCAATGGCCAATTGAAAAATGCTTGAAGGAAAGCCTGCTTCAATAAGAAGCTTTTCAATTTCAATCCCAGTAAGAGTTGAGAACTCACTTGGTTTATAAAAGACAGCGTTCCCGCAGATTAAAGCTGGAACAAAGATGTTCACCCCCACTAAGTAGGGGTAGTTCCAGGCAGAAATATTGGCTATAACTCCTAAAGGTTCATAAGCAATATACTCTTCAGTAGAGCCATCGTGATTCACTTTTTCTTTTCTAAGATGCTTTTCACTTTCTTGTAAGAAAAATTGTGTCTTAACAGCTGAGGCCTTAATCTCTCCAAGGGCCTCGTTTAGTGGTTTACCCATCTCATCACTTAAAATTTGAGCAAGCCTATCTTTGTTTTCTCTAAGAAGATCAGCGAACTTACTCATCATGAGGATTCTATCTCTAACGCTTGTTTTCTTCCAAGCGGGAAGAGCCGCTCTTAAGGAATCAAACTTATGCTTTAAGGTATCTTTGGTATCTGTAGGTACTTCTTTAATCAGCTCTTCAGTGGCCGGGTTAATAATCTTTAAACTCATTTTAATTTCTCCACTTCTTTTAAGAAGTAATTATAGATCACATTAGGGTCACAAACCTTGTCGCCAAGGCTATGGGAAAACTCTGGGTGCCATTGAACGCCGATCACTACTTGATCCCCATCATAATGAAAGGCTTCAATGATCCCGTCGTCCTGACTTTTAGCATCTGTTATAAGTTTATCTCCAAGCTTTTTGACGGCCTGATGATGAACTGAATTAACATTTAAGACCTCTTCTTTATAAAGAGCTTTTAGAAGGCCATTACTTTCAAGAGTGATCTTATGATTCACTTTATCGTAAAGGTCTGGGTCTCTATGGGCGACTTTTGTATCAAGTTCTGTTTGAATATCCTGATGGAGAGTTCCTCCAAAGTAAGCATTAAGAACTTGGAAGCCACGGCAAATGCCATAGATGGGCTTCTTTGCTTTAAAGGCATAATCAATAACTTTTAACTCAAATTCATCACGGTACTTATCACCGGGCCATTTCTCGATATTTAAAAAAGGTTCATTATAACTTTCAGGACTAAGGTCAACGCCCCCTTGAATCACAAAGGCATCTGCTTCTTCTAAGTAGGCCTGAAGAAGTTTATCTTCAAGATCAGGAAGGAGATAAGGCATGACTCCTTCTCTGGCTAGGTAGCGAACCATATCGTTTTCCATATAGGTTAAACTCTTATGACCGAAAACGATTCGGCTTGGGTCTTTGTACATAAAACAGGGAGTGAGAGCGATCTTTATCAAAGGGTACCTTCAAAAGCGTTAGTGTAAATATTTTTAAAATCACTTAGACTTACTTCTCTAGGGTTACAAAGATGACAAACATCTTTTAAAGCAAGGTCGCATAGAGAGTCCATCTTTGAAGGATCAACTCCAAGCTCTGTAAGATTTAAAGGAAGCCCAAGAGACTTATTAAGATCAATAATCCAGTCTATAAAACTCTTCGTACTGGTCTCGCCAAGATCTAGAACTCGACAGAGAAATTCAATCCTCTCTTTTGAGACTTCTTCGTTAAACTTTACGCCATAAGGAAGCATGACCGCATTAGCGAGACCATGGTGAGTGTCAAAGACAGTTGAAAGAGGGTGGGCGGTGCTATGAACAACGCCTAAGCCTTTTTGAAAACTAGTGGCCCCCATAAGAGCTGCCATCTGCATCTTTGATCTTGATTCAAGACAAGGATTAGTAGCGGCCTTGATGAGAGATTCATGAACAAGCTTAATGCCTTCAATGGCCACGCCATCACAAAGGGGGGAAAAACCTTTTGAGAGGTAGGCTTCAATATTATGAGTTAATGCGTCCATGCCCGTAGCCGCAGTGACTGACTTTGGTAATTCCATGGTTAAAGCAGGGTCGGCGAAGACGATCTTTGCCATAAGCCTAGGAGAGAAGAGGACTCTTTTTTGATGAGATTCATCCTCAGAGATAACAGTGGAGCGGCCTACTTCGGATCCGGTTCCACTAGTTGTTGGAATGGTTATAAAGTAGGGAACCTCGTTCGTTACATACTTGTCCCCACCTAAAGCGTCGTCAAAATCAAAGAGATCTCGCTCGTGATAGGCCTTTAAGGCAACCGCTCGAGCCACGTCCATACTAGCGCCGCCACCAAGGCCTACTATACAATCTGCTTTTTGATCGTGAAAGCTTGAGACTCCTGCAAGAACATTCTTCTTAACAGGGTTCTTATCAATGTCTGAAAAACTTAGGCATGTAAGGCCAGATTTTGTCAGTTCACTTATGATTGATTCATAAAGAGGAAGTTTTATAAAGCCCGGGTCAGTGACAATAAGAGCGCGCTTAAGGCCTTGTTCTCTTAAGTGAGGCCCAACTTCGTCAATAACCCCTGGACCAAAACGAATAGGGCAAGGGTAGTTATAAGTATAGCGTTGTTCAAAGTTCATAAATATTACCTAGATGATTTCAAAATATCTTTTGAGTTCCCAATCAGTGACGACCTTAGCCGCCTCTTTCCATTCCCATTCTCTTGTTTGAGAAAAATGTTTTACAAACTCTTCGCCTAAAATTTCATTGGCGAGCTTTGAGTTTCTCATCCTTTCATTGGCCTCCCAAAGATTAGCGGGAAGGACGCCGTTGGATTTATCAGCGTAACCATTTCCTGTGCAGGGAGCCCTCGTTAGTTTTAGATTGTTTTCGATTCCGTAGAGACCACAAGCTAGGGAAGCGGCTTGGGCCAAGTAAGGATTAGCATCAGAGCCCGGGACTCTCATCTCTATGCGAGTTGATTTATTAGAGCCAGGAAGAACACGAATGGCGGTTGTTCTATTATCAATCCCCCAAGTCACAGTGGTAGGTGCCCACATTCCCTCAACAAGACGCTTATAACTATTCATAGTGGGAGCGTACATGGGAAGAATCTCAGGGAGACCTAATAAAAGTCCTGCTAGATAGCTCTCCATGGTTGAACTCATCTTATTCTTTGCTTTTTCATCAAAGAAAACATTTACTCCATCCTTCCAGAGGCTTTGATGAATATGTCCTGAGCAACCCGGAAGTTTTTCATTGAACTTTGCCATAAACGTCGGAATCACCCCATGATGATGACCGATCTCTTTTGCTGAGGCCTTAAATAAGACGGCCCTATCAGCAGCTTCTAAGATGTCTTGATATAAAATAGCCGCTTCATAGACCCCAGGTCCTGTTTCAGTATGCAGGCCTTCTATAGTGACTCTAAAGTCTTCCATAAGATCAAAAAGATCGTTAAAGAATTCTTTTCTTTGAGTTGATCTTAGAATTGAATAACCAAACATTCCTCTAGTCATTGGATTAGGTGATTGAAAATCCGCATCGTTGAGATCATTTGAATTCTCTTCAAAGTTAAACCACTCAAATTCTTGAGCAAAGATAGGAGAGAAGCCCATGTCTAAGGACTTTTGCCTAACTTTTTTAAGCAGGCTTCTAGGACAAACATGAAGCCCATCAAAGTCTGCTAGGAAAAAAGGAATCTCTTCGTCCCATGGCACTTCTCTAAAGGTATTAAGATCAATCTTGGCGTTCGCGTCAGGGTAACCTGTATGCCAGCCTGTATAGTCCGTATTATCATAAGAAGCGTCCGCACTATCCCAACCAAAGATGACGCTGCAAAAGCCAAAGCCGCCCTCAAGAACAGAGAGGAATTTATCGACATGAATGACCTTACCGCGAAGGATGCCATCTATATCAGTGACGGCCAGCTTTACTTTATTTCCGCCAAAACTTTTAACTTTAGCTATGATTTCTTCTTTTGTTAGTTGCATTATTTTTCCTTATGAAAGCAGGTGAAGATTAAACTTGAAGCAAACATGATCCCAAAAAACAGAAGGGCCAAACCTTGATTGTAGTAACTCATGGCCACGATAGAAACGCTGGCAATTAAAAGCGCTAAGGCCGGAACTAGAGGATAGGCAAAGACCTTAAAGGGTCTTTCTAAATCTGGTTCATCAACTCTTAATCTAAAGAAAGCGCACATGGAAATGATATAAAGGCTAAGCGCTCCAAAGCAGGCCAAGGTGATAATATCTCCCGTTCTATCAGTGAGAACAGCAATTATTCCTATGGTCATATTAAATAAGAGTGCGACGGCCGGAGTCTTAAACTTAGAATGAGTTGAACCAAAGATCTTAGGTGCAAAACCAACTCTACCAAATTCAAAAGTGGCGCGGCCTGAAGCTAAAATAATTCCATGAAAAGAGGCGACTAGACCAAAGAGTCCTACCCAAACAATAAGATGATAAAGAAAATCACTTCCTCCAGCGATGGCCTTGATGGCCAATGGAAGAGGAGAGTCTGAGGCCTGAGTGCTGCCGGCTTCGTAAACAATGGATTCCCAGCCTGCGACGCCAATGGCAGAAGTAAAGGTGAGAAGGCAAAGGATAACGAGAGTAAGAATAGCCGAGCCAAAACCAATAAGAACATTTCTTTGTGGGTTTACAGTTTCTTCAGCAACGTTTGCGACGCCTTCAATGGCGAGGAAGAACCAGATAGCAAAAGGAATAGCGCGAAAGACACCTTCCCAACCATTTGGAAAAGAGTTCTTAGCAAGATTGGCCGCTTCAAAGTGTGGCAGGGCAACGCCGGCGAAGATCAAGAGTTCAACAACGGCTATAATGGTTATCACTAATTCAAACATGGCCGCTATTCGGACACCTAGAATATTGATCCCTGTGAAGAGGATAAAACTAACGATGGCGATAGTGTTTACCGGAATGCTTGGCATATGAATATTGAGATAGGCTCCAATAGCGAAGGCAATAGCAGGTGGGGCAAAGATGAATTCGATATTTTGGGCCATCCCACCTAAGAAGCCCCATTGATTACCAAAGGCACGCCTTGAGTACTCAAAAGCACCACCGGCCTTAGGTATAGCGCAGGCAAGTTCCGTGTAGCTAAAAGTAAAACAGACATACATGATGATGATAAAGAAGGTGGCAATGGCAAGGCCTAGAGTTCCGCCTTCAGGAAGACCTAAGTTCCAACCAAAGTACATTCCACTAATAACGTACCCAACACCAAGACCCCATAACATAAAGGGCCCTAGGGTGCGGTCAAGCTTACCCTCATCCTTGGTCGAATCACTCATTGATACCTCGCTAAAGATTAAATTTTGAATCTCTAAATGATAGTTAATTAATAAGAATTCGTCTTAAAAAAAGAATAATGCTGAGGCGTATAGTCGGGAATGGAGAGGGGATTTAAAGCGTGATCACTAGGTGATCACGCTGGTATTGAAAACTCTCGTTATCTGAGAGGCATTCTATAAAATGAACCATGCTCATGAGCATGCTTTTGAGTGATCATGCCATAGCCATCAAAGTTTTCACCTTTGATTTCAAAGTCACGACCAAAACCGCCCTTACCCCAGCTGTTCTTAAAATAGTAAACACCCTTATAGGTAAAAGTCTTAGTGCTTCCATCTTGCATCTTAATATTTGTCGTTACGATCTTATCATCGTCATAACCAACAATAAGGATTGAGTGACCAGCACCATTTTCTTTTGAAACCTTATAATCAACTGAATTTCTTTCAGGGTAACCTACGATTCCCTGATTCCAGTTAGTGGTCTCTCTTCCAATTCCAAATTCAGTCGCCTTATTATGATTCCAAGCTCCGTAAAAGAATTCGATACCAAGAGTTAGAGGGTAGCCTTTAGAGAGGTATCTCTTCACGTCCGCAGTATAATAAACCGTATAGTTAGTGCTAGAGAAATTGATATAGCTATCACGAAACTGAAAGGCTTCAGATCTAGCCTCTAGGAATTCTGGATCGTAGAGTGAGCTTCCTTCTTCAAGAAGTTGCTCATTACTTGCGTTTAGAAGTCTTGGGTTTCTATGACCTAAAAGGCATGAAGTTTTAAGTCCACCAACTAAATCACCACATCTTTCTGTCGCTAGTGGGTTTAAGAAACTCTCTTCCCAAGTTTGACCTATATAATTTAAGGTAGACTCCGAAGGTGTTCCATACTTTCTAATAGCATTAAAGTTTGACCATGAGTTTGATCCATCAGAGTTTCTGTTTCTCATGATGAGGTATTCAAGCCATTCTTCAGAGAGATCAAGTGTCTCTTTATCAAAGTTATAGTTCATAAGAAGCATAGATTCGAGCATAGCGATGGCGCTAAAGATCGAACAAGTTCCACGGCTCCCTTGAGATTTGATAGGAGTCATGATTGCTTGCATTTCTAGAAAGTCAGACTTGCTTAGGCTTTTAAAATTAGACTTACTCTCAATAGGATGAACAAGATTTTTATAAGGAGCATCTAAATAAGCTGTGTTTTCAGAGGCATTTGAAGATATTGAAAAGATAAGTAAAAGTGCCAAGATAATGTGTTTCATATGCTCTCCTGTTTAGTTCTAACGGGCGGGACAATCCCTTGATCACCACAAGTAGTCAATTAATCATTTATTATGCTGAGCTATAAGCTGCCCTTATGAGAAAATGCATATCCTGATTAAATATCAATGCTTTAGAGTCTCGATTTTTGCTCCTATGTTATAATTAAGTGGTGAACACTCTAAATAAGCATAAGAAAAAGGGCCTTGATGGCTTTAAGAAGTTCGTTTGTTCCCTTGAAGGAATGAGTGAGGCCACCCGTTTAAAGGTGGTTCAAGTTGCTATTCTTGAAGACCCTACCTATCTTATGGCGGCCCTTTCAAATATGGTGAGCTTTGATTATATCTTTCGTTACGAAGGATCTGATATTCAAAAGCTTTTTGAGGCGGTTCCAGGGGGAGTACAGACTCTTCTCTTCGCTTTATACGCCCACGATAACGCAGAAGAATTCTTATCTAATCTAGATGACACTACTAGGCTCTCTTACAAAGATGAAAAAGAGTATCTTAAGGAACCAGAAGCAGCGCAAATAAATACGGCAAGGAATACTTTTGTGAAGGTTATGCGAGCCCTCCAACAAGACTTTCAGATTGCTGACTTTGAATGGAGTCTTCCAAGCGTTTCAGTTATAAATGGTGAGAACTTCTCTAGTGCAGAGTCAACGGGATTTTTTCATTTAAATTATGACTCTGGGACTAAGGCCCTAGAGGGAGAGTTAGAAAAGAAGCTAAGGATTGGAGAGTGGAAACACTTCTACCCAAACGGCGCACTCATGGCAGTGGGGTTTTATGTAAGTAGTGAAAAAGCAGGGAACTGGATTTTTTACTACGCCGATGGCAGTGTCAAATCTAAGGGCGAGTATAGAGAGAATTTAAGAGAAGGTCAGTGGGAAGAATATGATCGTGATGGCCTGATGATTCATGTTATTTATAAAAGAGGAAAGCCAGATGTCTAGAAGGATTCGCTTAAGGACTCAGTCAAGGCCTTGATGACTTTTTTATACGAAGGAAGTGGGTAGCGCTCTCCCATCACTTCAATGATCTCTTTGATACTTAGTTTATTTTCTTTAAAATCAAGCAGGCTTGATACAAAGTCTTCGATCACGATAAACATTATGCTCATGGCCCCAAGGTTTGAACTATAGACTTCACTATAACCTATTCCATTTCTTGCACCGTGGTGTTCTCTAATAATCTGCTCCGCTCCTCTTGGGGCAAACTTCATTTCATGAACTAGGCTGGCCATCTTATTGGCATGTTCTAGGACGAGTTCTTTTTCTTTTCCTTCGAGTTTCGCCTGATAAAGATCTACCTTATTTCGGATCTTAATATGAACTTCTTCTATTAAAAGGATATCGTGAAAGAAGGCGGCGAAAGTCATCCTTTCAATATTCGCTTCTAACTGTTTATCTTCAGACCACTCCATCTTATGCATACAAGCAGAAGCGAAGACACTGATAAGATATGAATGTTTATAAGCAAAACTTCCTTTATTATTTAAGATATTCTTAAGAAGAGAGCCCAACTTTTTATTATGAGCGACAGAAGCGACCATGGCCTTGACTGAAGCTTGGCTCATGAGAATCATCTGTTCAGTGATCCCTGTGTTCTTAATAAGAGTTTGATTGATATCATAAGCATCAGATCTAAGTTCAACTAAGACGGGTTCTGGCTTACTATTGTCAGTGATTGAGACGAGGTATTGTTTAAGTTGAGCTTCTAAGAAGAGGTTTTTTTGATCTTTAGGAACATAAAGCTCTGTGACTCCTTGAGACTCATATTTCTTAATACCTTCTTTATCAAACTCATCTCCAGAATGTATTCTTTTGACGTACTGATCCCCAGTAGCTCGGGCTAGTTTTATATAGGTATCACAAGGGGCTTTATTCATAACGTAAAAGTTTTGAATCTCGATAGGTATATAGTCACCTTGTCTAATCTCTTTAAGATCTTCTAAAGAGATGCCCAAAGTCTTTCTTACTATAGTAGTGAACTCACTTACCTTAAAGCGATCTGGAATATGAGCAAATTCAAAGCCGGCAGCTTCAAACTCACCAAGAACTAGCACCTTACATTTAAGTTCATTATCATAGATAAAATTTAAGATAACCTTAGCAGTCTCTTCAGCGTTATTAGTTGGAGAAGCATTTATATTTCTAACGACAACTAAATCGAGAAGGGGGTTTTCAGAAATATAGGCGGTACCAGGCACACCATGCTTTTCAGTATGTACGTCAGCGTTAAACTCTGCTCGAAGGGCAGAACTAAGGAGGCTTATGGCCTTTGGATTACTTTCGACAACTAATACTTTCACAATATTTTCCGGATGTTACCTCTGTATTATAACTTATTCTTAGAGTGTCGTGGGAGAGTAAAATTATTCCTTTTTAACCGACTTAAACACGTGGGAATCAAACAAAGATACTTGAAGCTGCTAGGTATTCTGGTAAAGTAAATTAACAAATTTCTTAACTAGGATAACTTATGGAAGCCGCTGAATACGCCAAGATTATAAAGAACGTTAGAGTTTTTAAAGGATTAGCTCCTTCTCATCTTGAAAGGCTTGTTGGGGTTTGTACTCGCCTAACCTTTGCTGAAGAAGAGCTTGCTCTCAAAGCAAATGGGGACGGAGAGGATATCTTTATCGTTCTCTCTGGTAGGCTAGCCGTTATCAGTTCTGATCATGAGACTCTTGCTTTAATCAACCCAGGGCTTTGCGTCGGTGAGATGGCAGTATTTACCAATAGAAAACGCTCAGCTGATGTTAAGGCGGTTCTTCCTACTGAGGTTCTGAAGTTAAACAAAGAAGATCTTTTTCAATTTGTTGAAGATGAACCAGTGGCCGGTAATACGGTTTATAGAAATGTTATTGAGATCTTATCCTCTCATATGGCGAATAATAATCTCATCCTAGAATTTTCACATATCCTAGACGCTTAGTTTAAAACCCAGCGACCAGCTTCTTCTTTAAAGCCAATCTTTTGCCAAAAGGGGAGGCTTAATTCTTCTTTAGTTATATCAACCCATAGAGTGCTCTTTGAGATCTTCTTTAGGTTCTTAACAAGCTCGGTACCATTTTTCTTCGCGCAGTGTTTTTCTTTGATGACTAAGAGTCTTATATGGAGGAATCCTGGTAAGGGAAATTGGTCACTAATCTTTGTAAAGCCTATGACTTCACCCTTGATTTCTAAAGTATAAAACTTGGGAGTACCCGGAACTTCTTCTAAGAAAATTTGGTTAGTAAAGTCTTCAGCATTAGGAAGATTATTAGAACGAAGGTAGTTACTGGAATCTTCGAGGACTTCTCTAATCTTAAAAAGGTCGATGGCAGATAAGGGAATTAGTTTCATCTTTTAACTATGCAGCATCTAGATGGACAAGTCATCTCTAGCAATCCTGTAATTGGTCTTTTCTATCAAGCGCGGGCATTGATTAGAGAGGATATCCATTTTATGAGGATCACTTGTCGTCTCCTCAATACATTCATAAGTTGATCTTAGAGACTTAATCCTAGTACAGGTTTGAAGGATTTTTGATTCTATACAGAACATCTGATCTTGAACGGAGAGGTCAGAGGCTATGATCCGCATTCCCTTTGTCATTCTTGAATCAAGGGCCTCTTCAATATTTCTCATAAAGCGAGAAGCGACGATGACTTCAAAGAAAAGATCCATTGTTTTATCAGAGAGTTCAGTCATGGCGCATTGATCTTCTTTAGAGAGACCTTCTTTTCGATCTCTAAAGCGCCAGCTCATCTTATCTAATTGTTTCTGTTTTAATTCATCAGCACGTCTTGAAATACTACAGGCGCAGAACTTATCCATCTCAGTGATCATCTTATAATTTTGATTGTCATGTTGATCAGTTAAGAGATCAGGGTAGCGCGCTTTAGTGATAGGAGAGCGTAATATCTCAAAGAGGCATTGTTCTTGATCGATATTTACTTTGTAGTCGCTAGATTTTGTCAGGGCAAAGGACTCTAGAGGACCAAAGATGATCATCAAAATGCCGCAGAATAGAATGCACACTCCCAGCCGATTTCCCATACTCCCTCCTGATTAACATCTGTGGGGAGCCCCATGGGATGGGGCTAATAGAACTATTATACCATAGTATTATTAGCTGCGTATATTCCTAAATTGTATGGGAAAAAAAGACCCTCATTAAGAGGGCCTTTCTTTATATTAGTACATTCTGATGTCGTTAAAAAGTTTTGAAACTTCTGGGAACAATAGCGATAGATCAATAAGACCTGAGTTATTATCCATATCAACTTCGTAGTCCATACCGCCACGACCGTTAACAGAGATCTTAAACTTAAGTTTCTCACCACGAACCTTTGAGATAACAAAGCTATCACCAAATTCGATAGTTCCTCTATTGATTTGATACTCAGAGATACCAACAGAGATAACGTTCTCAACCATTCTTTCCATAGGACGAGCCCCATAAAGATCTGATCCACCGTTCTCTCCCATAAACTTGATAACTTCAGGGGCAACAGTAGCATTCCAATCAAAGTACTCTTTCATTTTCTTAACTTTTTTCATCGTCATAATAGTTGCTAGTTGATGAAATTCAGCTTTTGAAAAAGGAAGAAAGATGGGAATAGAATCAAAACGATTTAGAAAACTTGGACGGTAGAACTTTTGTAGTTCTAGGTTAACAAGTCTTTGAAGATCAGGGTTGTTTCTTTCTCGTACTATTAAGTCGTGACCAGCGTTAGTTGTCATCATCACCATAGAGCCACGAGCAAAGAGTGGTCTTTGGTTCTTATCGTAAAAGATCCCTTCGTCCATCATAAAGAAAAGTCTATCAAGAACACGAGTATCGGCCTTGTCGATTTCTTCAAAAAGATAAACAGCATATGGGTAGAGGATAAGATTGTTAGCTACGGTATCGAGGAATCTATCAAAAGATTCTGCTGTCGCGTATTGAGTCATATCAAGAACGATGATCTTCATGTCCATGAACTCTGCGGCTTTCTTAGCTATATAAGACTTACCTGTTCCTGTAGGTCCTACAAGAAGAAGAGCACCAGCTGGTTTTTCATCTGTACGACCTGCAACATAACCAACCTTAAAGGCCTTGATCACTGCTTTTTTCGCCATATGAATACCGACAACATCACCATCAAGCATGCCTGGAAGATCACGAACTACTGTGTAGTCTCTTTTAATAATCCACTCTGGTACTTGAACCATTTCCATAATGGCCTGACGTACTTGAGTAATTGTTAATGTGATGTCCGCAAGCTTTTGCTCTAGGATACCATCAATCTTGAATCCCTTATCTACAACAGATCCGTCAGTAAGAAACTCCATACGAAGCTTATTCGTATCAAAAGACTGTGATTTGATCTTACCTAATTTTCCAGTTAGATCTTGAAGGTGAGTGTTTGTATGAAAGTCATAGATTCTAAGACGGTCTCTTCCTTTTTCTGTTTGAAAGTATTCAAAGCTTAACTGAATCGCGCTGGCATCAGGGCGATCAATAATGATCTCTTCTTTAGCATTAGAGCCATAAGGATTCTTAGACTTGATCTCAGTTCTGAAAAGAGTTCTCTTCATTGGGTTCTGACGGATCAATGATAAAACAACATTCATAGTTCTTTGTGGTTCCATGATGTTTGGCTGGTAGTACTGAATATTTCTGTACATAAAGTTGGCCACTTTATCACTCATCTTAATATGAGGAGCATTAAGTGTTAGGTAAGACCTTACAAGCTTATCAACTTGCGCCATCTTTAGATCATCGACATTGATTGTTTCTTGGAAACCATTAAGAACATAAGCATGTCTTCCGTGAACTAATCTTTTGTAATCATACTTATTAAGGAAGGCTACAGTCTTAAGTTTCCCTGTCTTAACAGCATTGATATAAGTTGATTCAATCCCTACATCGCGGTTCATTGAAGTTCCGATACCGATAAGTAGAGCGAGGTTGTTGATATAAAGAACAACGTCTTTGTTATAAGCTGGCTTCTCAATAAAATCACGCCAGTTTCTCTCAGTCGTCCCTACGTACATATAACCCTGCAGCTTTGCGATCTTTAGGTCCATATGTGAAAGACGCTTACATCCTTCCTCAGGTCCCATCATGGCAAGGCGGGCATACATATACTTAAAAGTATCACTTGGCTCACCAACAACTAGTACTGACTTGTTTGGCTCATCAGAACAAAGAGTGCTCATCATTCTTTTAACTGATTCGTCAAAGATGTCGAGGTTGTTCATTAAACCTGTGATTTTTTCCCAACCCTTATCAGTAGGGAAGGCTGCGTCTTCTGAGTGAATGACACGCGCGATCTCTGAAAGCTTTCTGAAGTCAGGGCGACTGTCAGCGAAAGCATTAAAAGAAAGGGCGAGCATCAGAAATGGAATCAATAATAACTTCATCTTTATCTCCTGTTGTTATCCTTTAAACTTTAAAAGGTTTAAAATAAGGTTTTTAAATACACCTGTTAGTAAATCTTGTTTGCCTCGAACCCAGTAAAGGCTGAAGAACTTAGTCTTGGCCTTAATAGGTTTGCGGTAAAATTCGAACATAAAAAATTTCAAACTACCGTTATAGAAAAAATCAAAAAGTAGCCTTTTTGCGCTGATAAGAATGACACCTTCGCGAAGGACTCCAAGAAGTCCCTGACTAAGGGCCGAATTAAAAACGCCGAAACCTACGAAGAATAAAAAACGGGCATGGCGGCGGCGAAAAAAGTAAACCGGGGCGCCTAAAAGTGAGGCGAAGAAAGTCATCCATATATTGATGAGAGATTGACGGTTGATATTATTATACCAAGGTCCTTCTCCCACGATAAAACGATAACTCTTATTAGTCGTTAGGCTGCTTGATAAAATAGAACGACTGACAAATTCAGTCCCAAAAGTCATGGTGGTGTTGATCGTTGTTAGAGTGATGATCTTCGAGCTATTAGCGCCCCAGTAATGGGCCCACTTGGCGGCGGCGCCGCCAATGGCACTTACTTGAACCAGTGACATCATTGTGTAAGACCAAATGGCCAATTTCTTTCCTGCTGCTGCAATCGTAGACATAATCTTCCATGTTTATGTAAATGAACTAAAAATTCTAGCAATTTGCTCCAGTAAATGTATAGGATTTAGGACTTGAGCGTTATTCTCGGTTAATCTGTATAGTTTTTAGACGGCCATATAATTTTTTCACGAAGCACCGTTGTAAGTCATTGTATTTCCTCATTAATTATTGGCACCTAACTTGTAATAAGAGAAGTAGGATTAAGGGAGAAAATCATGAATCAACAACTAGAAGTAAAAAAGAATGCGAACGCTATCCAAATTAAAAGGCGCGAGATTCAGATTCGTAGAGAAAAAGCTCATGCTATGGCCCAGTATAAAAGAGTAGCGGAGCAAGCTAAGAAGCAATCAAAGCCTCTTCCTTCTAAAGAGCCTATTTCAATCAATCACGCCATCTTCTTTACTATATGTTTAGGAGTTGGCTCAGTAATGGTTCCAGAACTTATGGGAATCGCCATTATCTTTTCGGTTCTCATCTTAGGGCAAACCCTTAGTGCACAGTTTGATTGGTTCCAAAAACGTGAAGAAGAAAAAGCGCCAAAACAAACATTCTCAGACTCTAAGATGTTGAGAATGGTTAAAGAAGATGTCGTAAAATTAAGTCATAAAAAGAAGAATGTAGAACTACCTATTCATAAATCAGTGGCTGGAGTGGCCTTTGTTGGAGAAGACGGCGGGACAGTGACTCAGTTTGATTGGCGACAATTGAGCGAAGCTAACTAGAAAATGGTGCCAAGGCGTTGACGCCTAAAAGGCACCAGGGCGTAAAATCCTTAGATAAATTCCTAATATTCCGTAGAAATTCTTGGCATCTTCCTTGCTCTATAAGAGAAGTGAAAGAGCCTTGGGCTCAGCTTACAGGAGGTAAGTGAATGAGAGTTTTATGGATGAGTCTGATATTGCTGATGGTAGGTTGTAACAACCAGGTGTCAGTCACCCCAAAGATTAAGAATCGATTAGAATCCCTAACTAATATGGCCATAGGTAACCAAGCTGCTCCTTTATTAGGCAGCAAATGGTACGCTGGGCGATTTGCTGAAGAGTCTGGCTTTAAAAGAACAGAGCGAGCTCTTTTAAAAAATGTTGAAGTTAAAAACTTCGACTGTACTCTTCATAGAGTAGGGGCCTGGTATTCATTAAAGAGAAAGACCACTTGTAAGGGGAATATTGTCTTTAAGTTTAAGGCAAGACAAAAGAATAAGAGCTTCGTCTCAAATTTAAAGTTAGTCGTTACTAGTTATGATAAAAGAATCCTCTTTAATAATGACTTCTTGAAAAGACGTTTAACGAAAGCCTTTGTTAAAAAGAATCCTTTTTCAAAGAGAACTTATTCTAAGTACTGGCATGTTCTTAAAAAAGGAAAGCTAGCTGTTGGGATGCCGGTTGATTATTTAAAGATTTGTTGGGGAGCTCCACTTCGAGTCTTTGATAAGTCTATTGATAAAACGGGAAATCGTGAGACCTTTGTTTATGATAACTACTTTGTCTTGCTTCATGATGGAATTGTAAGCAGTATTCACAAGTTTGATTCTTAGTTCCCGGTATAGACGGCGGGGATAAGGACTTCATCACAGTCGTTGATCTGAAGTGATTTCATTCTTCTGCTTCCGACGCGAACTCTAGAAGTTTTAATATCACACTTCGTAACAGACTTTTTATAGATGGCCTGATCTTCTATCAGGCTTTTTTCTTTATCTAAGCTAAAGCCCATGAATCCCGCCACATCATCTTTATCTAATTCGTACATAGACTTTCTCTGGTTAACTCCAAAGATGGTGACAAAATCAACAGGGCTGTCTTTATAAAAGATGAGTTCAGCAATATTGTCAGGTGTCACTGTATGGCGACCTAGGACAGTATCTGTTGGCCAATTGATATTCCCAAAAGCCTGAAAGATAAGTTCACTACAAACGATGACATCCGTTGAAGAAGAATCAAAGTTAAAGTCATAAGCTTGTCCATAATGACCAAGGGCCCTTTCGTATACGGCGAGCGTTCTTTGTCTGTCTTTTAAAACATTCGGAACTCGCATAAGGAGGATTTCATCAGTATTGAAATAACTTGAAAGTGGATTGATCTGAACTCCTGGGCGCAGGGCCTCAAGGACATTTCTTCCGGCGCTAATCATCTTTTGATAAGGTTTAAAGATAGGATGTTCCCATAGACCTAAGCTCTTAAGTTGCTTTTCTGTACCTAGCCAAATCGCTGGGTGAGTCCAATGCCCTGGAATCGTCATATCAGTTAGCGCAAAAGGACTTCTCTCGATGATGATATCAAGAGGCATGAGCTTCCTTTTAAACTCATGAAGGGCCTCAGTGTTCTTATGAAGAAAGCCCTTTCTAAACTTTACTTCTCCTAGAACATTTCCAAAGCCCTTACTCAAAAGATACTCAAACTCAGTTCCTAATTGTCCGAGCTTATCATAAAAGGTGTATGTCCAAATATTGATAAACTTAGCCTCTTCAAAATTCTTTGAAAGAGAATTGACGCTGATTAACTGATGAAGCCTGTCAGTGCCTTCTGAGTTTGATGATCCGTTTAAATAGAATTCTTTATAAAGATACTTAAGAGCTCTTTGATTTTCTTTACTGGTAACTTTATGAAGAAGATCTAATAGCTCGTCACGTTTAACAGAGCCTTGCTCTGCTTTCTTAAAAGCATTATGCATTTGAGCGCGCATAATTCCCGGTCTAAAGTAGGCCTTATGAATTGTTTTTAAACTTTGAAGAAGCTTTAAATGATTATGAAGATAAAGAAGCCTCTCCTCTACAGTACCAACTTCACTAAGAGGCTTTAAATCAATTTGAGCCTGAATAAGAATATTTCTATAAGTAGGAACAAATCTATAAAGGACTTCAAGTTCAGATCCTGAGAGTGGCTTACCTGATTTTAATTTTTTTTCATAACTTATACCTTTTTCAACGATGAAGCGGGTAAAGCTATTAAGGATTCTTCTTAATTTATTGGCCTTCTCTATAGGGTCTTTTTCCTCAGATAAAGAGTAGACCTGACGGTCAGTTTTAAAGATCACTTCACGGGGGCTTAGGCCACCGGCAAAGGATGCAGTACTTAGGACAAAAGTCATTAGAATTAAGGTCAATTTCTTCATCACTAATAGCTTAAAACGAATCGCTTTTTTAAGGGACTTCATTGTAAAAACTACGGACGCTGTCTTAAGTTTAGACAGCTTAGATGCCTTTCTCGCAGCGTTATCTCGGTTACTTATGTCATTTTTAAGTTAACTTTTTGTTACAGGGTTCCCAAGGCTAAATCAATTCGCGGTATAATAGTTAAGAAGGCGAAAACAAAAAACGCCACAACGTAAACTTCAAGGATGAAATATGCGTTACACACTTAGCTTTATGCTTTTACTTTTATTATTAGGCTGCCAAGAAACTCAGGAAGAAGATACGGCAGAAGACAGTCCAACTGACGGAGCTCCACCTATTGTGAGACCAGCTCCAAACCCCGGCGACTCCACGCCACCAGTGGAAGGTGTTAAAGGCCTTCTTAAGATTGGTGTCCTAGGAGATCTGAATGGATCCCTCGGCGACCCAAATTACGCCAGTAGCGTAACATCTGGAATGGGGCATATTTTAAATTCTGGTTATGATCTTATTTTAGGAACCGGCGATTTCACCAGTGGTGAAGATTATAAAAAGAGGTTTCCCGCATCTCGCTTTGATCAGATGTGGACTTCTTTTGAGCAAAAGATCCTTAACCCGATCTTAAATTCTGGTATTCCCTTCGCCCCTAGCCCGGGAAATCATGATGCCAATATTGAACGAGAGCGTGGTTATTATAAAACGTTTTGGAGCCCTAGGATTCCCGGGGTTACTATGATCTCTAGTGAGGCCTATCCCTTTTATTATTCCTTTCTTTATAAGAACGTCTTCTTTATTTCTATGGATGACGTAAGAACTTATTCATTAAGAGATAGATCAGTTAATGGGGTGACTCAACGAGATTGGATTGCAAACCAACTTAAAACTCCTCAAGCAAGAGGGGCAGTAGCAAGGATCGCCTTTGGGCATGTGCCAATGTACCCGGTTCTTTCAAAGTCTAAGCACTCAAGCAGCGGACGAGGAAAGTACTACGAGATCATGGCCAATGAGCAACAAGGCAAAAGAACAAATTCTTTAGAGCAGATCTTTAAAGAAGGGGATATTAGCCTCGCCATCTTTGGGCACTCTCATGCTTATTACCCGGGAGTTGTTCATCATAATAACGAGGCCCTCGAGGATTCGTTAAACGTGCTCTCAATGCCATGCTTAGGTCATGGGAACCGCTACTTAGATCAAAGAACAAGGTCCAGGTCTCCAAGAGGCTACGGGCAGGTTGAGATCGATTTAGACACCGGCAAAGTGAGCTTCGACGCATATCTTACGAATGGGCAAAAAGTCGATAAAACAGGCCTTCCAGAGCGTATAAGGCCCTATTCTCACCTAAGCATACGCCGTCATGATATTGTTCAAAAAGAGCTAGGTTTACAGTAATAATTACAACTCTCTAGCTCATTTTCAGGGTCCTTGCTAGAAGGGCCCTATGAAAAATCTAATCCTCCTAAGCGCTCTATTATCTGCTCCCCTCATGGGTAGTGAATTCATTTCTCCTTCAGGCCTTGAAGAGGCCTGTCATGTGGCTTCCATTAGCGGGACCAATCAAGGAATAGAATATTCTCTTAAAGACTTAAAGAAACAAAAGAAGCTTTGTAAGATGGACTTTCATTCAAGTGAAAATCAATACAAATATAAAGGTGTTAAATCTAAGCTTGCGGTTTGCCCAAAAGTTAAGAATACTTCTCCAGCTCTTGAGGTCTTTGTCTTAAAAGCTGAAACAGACCGCGATCAGTTTCTGGCCTCTGAGTGTGGGAATAAGATAAAGGCAACTGCTAAAAAACTAGCGAAGTTTAAAGTCTCAACAAGCTGTGGCTATGTGCCATCAATGCTTGGTTACTATCATATAGGTAGGCTTCTTAATATTGGAAATGTTCCAGTAGCGGTTTATAGAACTCTCGATCTTCGGGAGCATATTAAAAAAGCAGAGTTTGGAGTTGAGCTGACAAAAGGCTTCTCTGGTTGGCTGCCAAAGAACTGGGTTACTTTAACTCAGCAATTAAAGAGCGGCTCTTCAAAGTTGGTTAATGAATCAAAAGATCAAAGTTTCGGAGCGCTTCTTGATAACCCAAAAGGTGAGCTTTCTTATTCAGCCATGTTTGGATCAGGAACTTCAGGTTATTTAAAGACTAAGTTTTATAAGCAAGCAAAGAAGCGTGGAGAAATAACAAAACAGTTCTCTAAGAGCCTCTCAAATATAGGCTCTATCTTTGCCCTTAAAGACTTTACAGACATGCTGATCATAGACGCTATCTTGTCTCAGTTTGACCGTTACGGAAATGCTAATGCTTATCAGTATTACTACTTCTTTGAAAATGGAGAGTTAGTTGAAGAGAAATTTAAGAAAGAAGACCCAGCTCAAGTAGCTCTTATGAAATCAAAAGGAGCTCGTTTAGTTAAGAGGCTTCTTCTAAAAGATAATGATTGTGGAATCGCTTTTAGAAACAGAACTCTTGAAGACGGAGCTCTTAAAAAGATACGTCATTATTCAAAAGAGACCTTTGATAAACTAGCTTCTCTTAATGAAAAGATGAGTGATCCAAGCTTTGTAAGCTTTCTAAAGAACAATCTTAAGTTTAAAGATTCCGATGTTGCCAAAGTTAGGGCCAATACGGCTAGCGTTTATAACCTTATTCATAAAGGTGTTGAGTCAGGAAAGGTCTTTTTAGACTTAAACCCGGCTGAGTTCAAATAAGTTAAGTCTCTAAAATCTATAAGCTCTGTCTAGAGTTTTTACATATAATAACTATCTACTAAGGCCCCTTTTTCTCTAAAGGGCCCGGAATCTGTCAGTATAAGGATATATAAACCTATTGATAGGATCAATCATGCTTAAGAAACTTATGATCTTTGTGATCACTCTTTTACTCTCTGGTTCAGTTTTCTCTGAAGAGCTTCAAAGCTTTCAATCAGATGGCTGCTCTATGTACCCTGATGGTGTTCCTTTAGTTGAAGATAATAAATGGGTTCACTGCTGCATAACTCACGATATGTCTTATTGGGTTGGTGGTAAGAAAGAAGAGAAACTTAAGGCCGATGCCTTATTAGGCCAATGTGTTGCTGAAGAAACATCAGAGTTTCACGGTGGTCTTATGGAGTTAGGTGTCCTAACTGGCGGCCTTCCAAACTCTGGTCTTCCTTGGCGTTGGGGTTATGGTTTCAAAAACGGTAGGTCTTATAAAACAATGACCCTTGAAGAGAAGAAGATGCATTTTGAAAAATTTGACGGCATCATCTTTGAAATTGAAAGAGTAAGTCCTGATTTAACTCTTGATCAAATCTCTTATATGATAGCGCGCTTTGAACTTCAAAGGCATCTATTGGCGGTAGAGCTTAAACTTCCACCTGAGGTTGAGATGTTAAGTTATGATAAAAGGCTTGAGATTGTTTATAGGATCTATAACCGAGATGCTGCTTTATTTCCTCAAGATCAGTACTAATACTTAATAGAGCGAGCAGAAATCAAATTTATGCTTTCTCGCTCTATAGATACCACCAAAACCCATCTCTTGGATTCTTTTGCAGTAGCTTCTCTTTAAAGACTCATTAGGAAAGCTATATTCAACCGCCTTAGGAAAGGCGAGGAAAGTTATAGTTAGTTCAAGCGGGTAGTCATAATATCTTGTGAAGCTAATCTCAGAGTTATCCCCATAGCTAAGTTTAAAATTTTGCATAAGATTAAGCGCCTTATCTCTACCTGTATTGCTGTGAAGTTTTTTGATTTCTAGCACCATGGGCTTCTTTACCTTATGAACAATGGCAAAATTTAAGACTTCTTCAAGGCTTGGAACTTTATATAAAATATTTGCGTTCAAATAAAGTGATTGCATCTCTTTAAGAGTGACTAGCTCTACTCTTAGTTTTTTATATTTGTACCTCTTTCCTGTTCTCTCAAAGACATTTTGAATAATCTGCTTATACACCGCTTTATTAACGCCCTTGTTAGGAATCATTCTCTTAAAGTCTTTATCGTGAAAGAGGACAAGCTGGTTATCTAAGGTTTCTTGAATATCGAATTCAAAGTAGATAAAGCGGTCATCTCCCATGATGGCGTCTTTGCCACCTATGCCATAGATAGAGGCCTCTAAAACCGATAGGGAGTTCTCAGGAAGGTGCTTATGATAATCACTGCCTAGTCTATGCCCAAGGTTCTTTGATTCGGCATTAAGAGAAAGAAGAAGAGCAAAAGCCGACAGAACATATTTTAGGTTCATTCTAGTACCAGAGAGAGTTTATGGACTAGTTAATACTTCAAGGGGAGGTTTAATTCAAGTAGTGAGCTAAGTATCTGAAAGAAGCCAAGCGCAAAGGGAGCGCTTGGCATTCCTAAAGTATTAATCGTTGCTTTGAGCGCTATGCTTTCTTCTTGCGTGAGCAACTCTTTTTTTCTTTTTAGCTACTTGTTTCTTGCGTGCTTTATTAATTCTCGATGTTGCTTTTGCTGAAGATTTCTTACGAGCATGCTTAATTCTTTGTTTTTTCTTTTTGGCCTTCTTGACTCTGTCTTTCTTTGCTTGACGGTCTTTTTTATTATGTTTCTTTTTAAAGATCTTCTTTGAAGTCTTATTCTGTGCCTTGTTTAAGCGTCTTTTTTCAGCCTTCGTTACTTTTCCATCACTCTCAAGTCTTCTCTCTATTTTTTTAATCTTCTTTTGATCACTCTTTAAGTTCTTAGCCTCGCGTTTTGTCAGCTCTCCAGATCTCACACCTTGTTTGATACGTTTTCTTTGAAGGTCTTGTCTTTTATCGGCTTTAGAACCTTCAGCGTTTACGGAAAAACTCAGAAATAGGGTTGCGGCCATGAGGAGAATTGTTGATAATTTCATAATATTCCTTTTGTTGATTGGTTAGCGGTCATTTCTTCTGAGAGCTTTACGGCAGGTGGGATTCAAAAGTTGCGTTTATTCGCCATTTTTATAAATAAAACCATAAGTACTCGTTTTTAAAGGTAGATAATCTTGTCGCGCAACTTTTTAGGTCTTTCACTCGTAATGTTAGGAAAGCTTTCAGATGAAGAGCTCATGAGCCTCGTTCGCGATAAGGATCATCAAAAGGCCTATGAACACCTTTATAAGAGGCATAGAAAAGCGGTCATGACCTATATGGGTAACTTGATCTTTGATAAGTCTGTTGTGGAGGAAGTAGCGCAGGAAGCTTTCTTTAAACTGTACCGGCATAGGAGCCAGTTTCAGGATGAAAAGGCGCTTAAGCCATGGCTTTGGACTATCGCTCGGAATACGGCCCTTGATTATTTAAGGAAGAAGCGAGACCTCCTTATAGAAGATATGACACGAGAAGAAGATGACCGCGATGCAATCGCTATGATCGAAGATGAGAGTGATAGTGCTGAAATGCAATTGATTAAGAATGCTCGCACCGAAGAGATCATGGCAGTTTTAAATAAGCTCCCAGGAGCGCAAAAAGAAATCCTAAGCTTAGCCAGTTTATCAGAGCTTAGCTACGAAGAGATAAGTGAGATGACGGGAAAGAGCCTAAGCTCAGTGAAGTCAGTTTTATTTAGAGCAAGAAAAAGATTTGTAGAAGAGTATAAGAAACAATTAAAGGATGAGTAGTGAAGTCATTTCTTAATATTTTAAAAGAAAAGTTAGTGTCGAAGGATGAGTTCGGGAAGAAGTCTGAACAAGAATTCTTATCTAATTTCAAAGAGGAGTTCGGTGATAAGAACTCTCTTTTTAATACTTTTCAAGTTAAGCATATGCTGGCCGCGATGGTCTTAGTGGTGGCGATTGTGGGTGTTTATCAATTTCAAGACCAAGAGCTAGGAAGTGATGCCTTTGCCAGTTTAGAGATTGTAGAGAATGAGACCATGCTTGCTAATATGGAATTAATGGAAGATTTAGAACAATTTGAAGACCTAACTGATGAGGACTGGGAAGTTCTTATTGGAGATGCTTCTTGAAGATAGGCTTAATGCTCCTATTTCTCAGCTTAAGCTTTTGCTATGCTGAGGACTTAGGAGCTGAGGATAAAGAGATTTTAAAGCAGCTGGAGTTCTTTTCGAACTTAGAGTTATTAGAAGATGATGTTGACTTAGAGGACTTAGATAGAATGGAAATAGAAAATGCCGTTAATATTCAAACTGAGGAGAGAAAATGAGAGGGATTAAAACCTTTATCATATTTTTAACTCTCTTTTTTGCTGTTTCTACTCTTGGTTTCGCAGAAGTAGCTAGTGAGAAAAAATGGAAAGACCTCTCTAAAGGCGAGAGACAAAAGATAAGAAAGTTTTACCGCAAATGGAAGAAGCTTCCTAAAGAGAAGAAAGACAGGCTTCAAAAGAGGTTCAAAAAATTTGATGGTTTATCTTCTGATAAAAAAACAAGAATAAGAAAGAATCATAAAAAATTCAAAAACCTCAGTCCCGAGAAAAAAGCTAAACTCTTAAAGCGTTTTGAAAAATTCAAAGGCCTCTCACCCGAAGAGAAAAAGAAACGCTTCAAAAAGATGAAGAAGAGAAAGGCAGAGCGCCGACTAAAAAGGCGACAAAAGAGGTCAAACATGTCTAAGGCAGAGAAAAGAAAGGCCCGGATCGAACGAAGAAAGAAGAGGCGTCAACGCCAAGGTGATGGAGCCTCTCAAAACTAGTCAATTGATAGGCTCTTGTTCATAATAAAGTTATGAAAACCATAATCCTATTAGGAGCCTTGATTATATCAAGCTCTGCATTTTCAAGTTATATCCCCTTTGTAAAATCAATAGAACAAAGAGTTATTGATGACCCTAGAGGGGGCAGTGTAAAACGCTTCGAGGGCTGTGGCCCTATCGCTGCGGCCATGCTCTTAAGTTATTGGCAGGGACAAAAAGACTTTGAGATCATGAGCGAAGATAGCTTTGATGGAAGTGTTCACCCAGATAAGACGATCAAGGAATTCTATAAAGCTTCATGGACGCAAAAAGCGCCAGCAAAAGCAAAAGCTCCAGATAAGAAGCGCTACAACCAAAGCTTTACTCTTCCTAACTTTATGGTGAAAGGATTAAAAAGTTTTGTCGAGAAATCGAATCAAAAAGATTCTAGAAAGTTAGTGGTTAAAAGACTTAAGGCAAAGACAGGATCCTCTAAAAAGATATCTCACTTAAAGAAGCTCTTAGAAAAAGATATTCCCGTCATCTCTTTGATTCATAATATTCCCGCTTGCCTTAATTCTAAAGATAATAAATCTGGTGGTTGGCATTATGTGGTCTTAGTAGGAATGAACGAGAAAAAGAAAACCGTTGATCTTCTCTCTGGTTGGAAAGAGCTAGATGCGAATACTTCAACAGGCCCAGAGGTTCATCAAAGAAGAAATCACCCAGATTCAGATAAGGGACATGTACGCTGTAGTATTAGTGAATTAGTAAAGGCCAATCCCGCTTTTTATTGGATTGAAGAAAATGATCTATAGAAGAACGTTCTTTAAGCTTGGTTTTAGCGCTGCTTTTTTATTAGGCGGAGCCTTTTCAATTAGTAAGTCCTTAGACTTTGAAGCAATGCCCGGGTTTAAGATCTTAGATAAGTCTGACGCTGCCACACTTAAGGCCTTTATTCCGGTCATCTTAGATGGCACTGAATTAAATCAGAATGAAATTCCTGAGGTCCTTCAAAATATTGAAGCGGCCATCAAAGGACTTAGTCCATCGGTTCAAGGAGAGGTAGGAGAGTTGCTCCTTCTTTTTAAGTGGCGTCCTCTTAGATGGAGCACAGGAAGAAATTCTCCCTGGAGTGAAGCTAGCTTTGAAGAGATTGACGCTCTCCTAGTGAGCTGGAGTCATCATAACTTAGAACTTTACCGCTCGGCCTATAGCGCTCTTTGTGAGCTCGTTAATGCTAGCTACTACTCTATGGAGAGGTCATGGCCCACAATTGGTTATCCCGGTCCTCCAGTGCTTGATAGGGAAGAATCACTATGAGTTTTAAAGATCCTTTTTTAACAGAGAACTTTAAGATCTGGGATGGAGCCTTATTAAAGAAAGGCTTTGTTGATCATTATGATGTTGTCATTATCGGAAGCGGAGCAGGTGGCGCAATGGCGGCAAAAGTCCTAAGCGAGAAAGGGCAATCGGTTCTTCTTGTTGAAGAAGGGCCTTTAATGCTGACTCATGAGTTTGATATGAAAGAGTCCACTGCTTATCCAAAGCTTTATCAAGAATCGGCCGCCAGGCTGACTAAAGATAAAGGGATCAAGATCCTGCAAGGAAAGAATGTAGGCGGTGGTACTACTATTAATTGGACTAGCTCTTTTCGCACACCTGATAGAACACTTAACTGGTGGAGAGATGCTCATGGAGTAAAGGGAATAGATCCCGATTTAATGAAGCCTTATTTCGAAGTTGTTGAAAAGAAGCTTGGTATTAAAGACTGGGAAGTTCCCCCTAATGAAAATAACGAAGTGCTCGGAAGGGGACTCTCAAAATTAGGCCTCTCTCAAGGAATGATAAAAAGAAATGTAAAAGACTGTCATAACTTAGGTTACTGCGGAACTGGTTGTCCTGTTGGGGCCAAACAATCCACTTTAGTCTCTCTTATTCCAGAAGCCTTACGTTCCGGGGCAACATTAGCTCCTTCTTTTTATTGTGAAAAGATTGTCTTTGAAAAAGGACTGGCAAAAGAAGTTCACTTGAGGCCCAAGATGAATCCTAAGTTAATCTTTAAGATAAAGGCCAGAAGGTTTATCCTTGCTGGCGGGGCCATTGGCACTCCGGCTCTGCTTAAACGAAGCGAGGCCGTTGATCCTCATTCATTAGTTGGTAAAAGAACAACCATCCACCCGGTTTGTTTAAGCGGCGCTTTGATGAACGAAGAAGTAGAAGCATGGCAAGGAGCCCCTCAAAGCATCTATAGCGATCATTTTCTAGACTCAAGACCCCTTAGTGAGAGAATGGGATTTAAGTTAGAAGTTGGCCCCATTCATCCAGTTATCCTGGCAACCGTTATTGAAAAGCACGGTGAAAAACATCAGGCCATCATGAAAGAGTACCCAAAATTTCAGGCCATCTTGGCCTTACTACGGGACGGTTTCCATGATGAATCTATCGGGGGCGAAGTTTATTTAAAAGAAGACGGTAGCCCAGGGCTTGATTATAAGATGACCCCTTATCTTTGGAAGGGCGTTCAGGACGCTTGGCTTGCTAGCGCGGAGATTCAATTTGCAGCGGGAGCTAAAAAGGTTTGGCCTATTCATAGGGAAGCTCCTTTTTACTCTTCATGGAAAGAGGCCAAGCACGGCATCTTAAATCTTCCTTTAGAGATCTTAAAAGCAAAACTAGTCAGCGCCCATGTGATGGGCGGCGCGCCTATGGGGGAGGATCCTAAAACATCTGTCGTCAATTCCTATGGAAGGCATCATCAGGTAGAGAACCTCTATATTATGGACGGATCTATCTTTCCCACCAGCGTAGCCACAAACCCGATGGAGAGCATTTTGGCCTTTAGCCTAAGGAATTCCATGGCCATGAAAGCCCTTTAGTTTGCCCTAAAATTTTGCTATATTCGCCTCATGGAAATCTTAAATCGAGTAGAAGAAATAAAGACTGAGTTTGCTAGCTTTTCAAGTTGGGAAGACAGATACGCCCATATTATTAAGATGGGCAAAAGCTTAGAGGCAATGCCAGAGAAGTACCGCGCCGAAGATAATAAGGTCCGTGGCTGTCAAAGTCAGGTCTGGCTTTTTCCTGAACTTGTTGATGGAAAGATTATCTATCATGCTGATAGTGATGCCTCGATTGTGAAAGGGATCATTGCTCTTCTTGTTAGAGTCTATTCTCAATCAACACCCGAAGAAGTTTTGGCCGTTAAACCAGATTTCTTAGATGAGATAGGTCTTCGTCAGCATCTTTCCATGAGCCGCGCCAATGGACTAAGCTCAATGTTAAAGCAAATTTCAATGTACGCCTTAGGTCTACAAGCAAAGATAAAGATGGGGTTAGCATGAGCGAAGGACAATTTCCTTACCTACACGGTTTCTCTCCTATTGAGCAGGCCCGTCTAAAAAGACAAGCGGAGTTCTTAGAGCAAACTATTTACGAAGATGTAGATTTTTCTCGCTGTAAGAAGATCATTGAAGTTGGCTGTGGAGTTGGTGCTCAATCAGAGATCCTTTTAAGAAGACACCCTAAGATAAAATTAACTGGAGTTGATCTTAGTGAAGCGCAATTAGAAGCGGCCACTAAGACTCTTAGTGAACTTAGCTATGCTAAAGGGCGCTTTGAATTATCTCAGGGAAATGCAGAGGACTTAGAGTTTGAGTCGGATGAATTTGACGGAGCCTTTCTTTGTTGGATCTTAGAGCATGTCCCAAGCCCTGAGACGGTTCTCTCTGAAGTAAGGAGAGTCTTAAGACCTGGTGGTCATGTCATGGTGACTGAGGTGATGAACTCTAGCTTCTTCCTAGAGCCTTATAGCCCAAATGTATGGAAGTACTGGATGGCCTTTAATGATCATCAATATGAAATCGGAGGAGATCCTTTTATCGGTGCAAAGCTTGGTAATATGCTTCTCTCAGTAGGCTTTAAAGATATCCAAACCAACCTTAAGGTTCTTCACTATGATAATAGAGCGCCTGATCGCAGAAAAGAGATGATCGACTTTTGGTCTGAACTGCTTTTAAGCGGGGCTGAAGAATTAGTGGAAGCATCGAAGGTTGATCAAGAACTGGTTGATGAAGTGAGAAAGGAATTAAAAGCTGTAAGCCGAGATCCTAATGCTGTCTTTCATTATACGGCCATGCAGGCCCGCGCCCGTATATAAAAAAAAGGCCTTCTAAGTGAAGGCCTTTAGTTTATCTAAGTTTTAAAAAGAATTAGTTAATATAAGATCCAAACTTTCTCGCTTGTTTCTTAAGACGCTTTCTTGTTGTAGCGTCCATTTCTAGAAGAAGAAGAACACCAGCATTTTCACCGTCATTATCTTTTCCTACTAGAGAGATATTCCCAGATTTCTTATCACCGATATAGAATCTAAAAGTAGCAATCGCTCCATCAATATCTAGACCAAATGGGTAGAAGATACCAAAGACTTCTTTACCTAAGTAAATTGTCATGTTGTTCCACTTCTTGATAGTAAAAGCAAGAGCAGGAAGTGATCCACCACTAACTCCAGGAAGAGCACGTCCACCAGGAAGAGTTTGAGGATCAAGCGTATCTGCAAGATCTCCTAGAAGATCAGAGATAGAAACACTAACGGCCATTAAAGTTCCGTTTGAATTTAAATCTGGTCCAACTTCTACATAACTGTTTTCAAATTTTGGTAGAACATATCTAAGACCACCGTCGATTTGAATGTTTTCAAATACTGTTGTGATTAAGATCTGGTCTTGAATTAAAGTGATAGTCGGTCCATCGATACCTTCGATTTTCAAATTATCTCTTTGGTTGTCTCCACACGAGGCAGAGAAAAAGATTAGGCCAGCGGCGGCCAGGTAACTAATACGTCTCAAGATTGAAAAGTTCATAAATCCTCCATAATTTATTAGCGCTTATTAACCTAATCTAAGGGGTATAGGCCTTTGACACAAGGAGGAAACTTATACAGTAACAATTTTGTTGATTATAACTTTGAGGACAAATTATTGGCAGAGCAAAACCCTCTGCCAATATTTCTTACTTCTTAAGACTTTTTAAGTATTTGTTCTGAATGTCCTTTATAAAAGGGACTTTGGTGATTCTAAAGACTGACTCTTCAGAGACCCAACGTGAATCAGAAAGACGATTAGATTCGTTACAAAACATATCAATGTTTCGTACATAATCATCTCCACCCTGAACGAGAATTCCTTCAACAAGTTTTGTTTTTCTATTAAAGACCGGACTTCCTGAATTACCTGAGTAAGTATCAAGGTTAGCGTTAAAATAATATCTTCTCTTAAAGAGTGAAGAGATTGGTCTTTTGATTTCTGTTTTATTTAACCTTTGAATTTTACCATTATCAGTGATCTTCATTGGCAGTCCTGAAGGGTGACCTATGACAACTAGCTTAGTTCCCACTCTGGCTTTTTTATTTCTTCTAAACTTTAATGGAGTTCTTCCCGTTGCTGGGCGATCAAGTTGAATTACGGCATAGTCTTTTAACTTAAAACGAGACTCGCTTAAAACTCTCTCATGAATCTTTTTACAACTAAAAACATTTTCTTTTTTAATCTTTGTGGCGCCTTTCTTATATTCAAAGACCCACTTGAAGTTATCACAATCTGATTGATCTTCGATGCAATGACCAGCGGTCACTAGGGTATCAGGAGCGATTAAGAAACCACTGCAGATAGGAAGAGTGTATTGTTTGGCAAAAGGCTCTTCTTCACAAAGTTCAAATTTATCTTCAGCTGTTCTTTTAACAAAATTCATTAGGGTAGGGTCGCCAATATCATCACTAAGGTGGCGGCTTTTAACCATTCCTGCCACGCTTTTGGCCATCTCTTTAAATGAATTACTTGGATAATCGTCAACTTCGTATCGGTCATCCGTTCCATAGATAATGTCTGTCCCTGGAGGAATCATGGACGTAACCATAGGACCCATTAAGGAGTTAGCCTGAACCTTGAGTCCAAAGCCCATTGAGATGATCGCAATTGTTGCCAATATTCTTTTCATAATTTCCTCGTGTTTCGAGGCTAAAATATCAAGAATAGTGGTTGTTTGCAACGCAGTGTGTAATAGCTACTTAATTAGCTTAGAATGGCGCTAAAAGGGGATTCTTAGTTCTTTTCGACGCGAACAGGGACTTTCTTTTTCTTCTTTTCCATCCTAGCTTTAGCCTCAACGGCCATTCCCAGAAGGATCCCAGCAGCAATAACGATTATAATTTGTTCCATACTCTACTCCCGCTTAGTGTTGAGAGATTCTCTACTATTATAGCGTATATTCCCTATCGGATGAAAGTAGGGAGAAGTTAAGTTGTAACCTATTGATATTTTGTAGAGGTTAAAAAAAAGTTGCCTATTTTTCCGGGCTAGAGAGGGTTTTAGCAATGGAATTGATCAATGCTTCCTCATCCCCAGGGCGAAGGTCCTTGAACCATTCTGCACTCGGGTAAAGCACAGCTGAAATACCTTCTTCGCAGCGGTCAAGACAACCACTAGCATTGATTCTTACCTGATCTTTTTGAAAGTTTATTCGCGCTAGGTCTTTGACGGATTTTCTAAACTTCTTGGCCGTATCCTCTGGGCAAAGGGCTGTGTCACTGTCTTTATACTGACACTTGGTGCAAATGAAGAGGTGAGCTTTAAAACATGACATAATATTTGCCTATCCGTTTAATTTCTATAACTTGTAGTAAAATAAACTTAATAATTGAAAATGAAAAGGTGATTCATATGGGTGCTAACCCTCTATTAGAAAATTTAACAACAAATCAAAAAGCTTTGGCCATCAACCTAGATGAAAATATCTATGGCAGCTTTGCTGAAATCGGAGCTGGTCAAGAAGTGGCTCGAAATTTCTTTAAGGCCGGTGGCGCTGCTGGAACCATTGCTAAGTCTATGTCTGCGTATGACATGACAGTGAGTGATATTATTTATGGAAAGAGCGGAAGGTATGTCAGTGAAGAGAGAGTCAATACAATGCTTGATCGAGAGCATGAGCTTCTTTGTGAAAGACTCTCTGAAGTAAGATCTGTTGATACTCGTTATTTTGTTTTTGCTGATACGGTCGCCGCTAAAAGTTATAAAGGCGGAACTGATTGCCATGGCTGGTTAGGGGTAAAGTTTCAACATGTAAAAGGGGCTAAACCTAGTCAACTTGTGATTCATATCCGCATGCTCGATCAAACAAACTTTCAACAACAAGACCTACTCGGTGATTTAGGCGTTAACTTAGTTCACGCTTGCTATTTTCGCTTAGGAGATAAAACAGAATTGGTTGAAAGCCTTATAGAGAACTTAGGTAAAGATAGACTTGAGATCGATCTTATTCGTGTGAGTGGACCTGCCTTTGATAATATTGACAGTAGGCTTTTAAGCCTTGAACTAGTTAAGCATAAACTTTGTTCAGCGGTTTTATTTGATAATAAGGGAAAAGTTCTTCTAGCAGGAGACGCTCTTTATAAAAAGAATGTCTTGGTCTGCCGTGGTAGTTATAGACCGCCGACTCTCGTTAACCTAGATATGCTTAAAACTGGGGAAGAGAAGTTTAAAAAAGAATTAGGAAAAGAAGAAGAAGATAATATCTTAGTTATTCCCGAGATCAGTATGCATAAGCTTCTTGATCGAGGCGAAGTGGATGGTGAAGACTTCTTGGCCCGAGTGGATCTGATCAATACTTTAGGTCACGATGTTTTAATTTCAAGCTTCGAAGGTTATCACGATCTAAACGCCTACCTTTCTACTAAAAATAGAAAAAGGGTCTCTTTTGTTTTAGGCTTTTATAACCTAGAGGAAATCTTTGATGAGACTAAGTACTTAGATGAAGAGGATGGTTTACTTGGCGCAGTTGGAAAACTATTAGGGCATAGAACTTCTCTTTATATTTACCCGAGTGTGGATGATAAGAGCGGGGAGACCCTGCATTCAAAAGACGCTGGTGTTGATAAATCCATGCATAAGCTAATTGAATATTTAAAAGAAAAAAAGAAAATCATTGATATTGAAAATTTTGATAAGTCTGTTCACCATATTTGGTCTCGGACTGTTATGAAGATGATTCTTGAAGATGCAGCAGGTTGGGAAGAGATGGTTCCTGAATCTGTGGCCAAAGCCGTTAAAGAGAATTGCCTCTTTGGCGTTAAGTGTGAGATTTAATTATGGAAGATGATTTTTTAGAATCTAAATTAATGAAGTCAAAAGAGGATGTTATCATTATAGATGATGAACAATCTGTTATCGATCTTCTTGAGATGTTCTGTGAAGAGCTTGGCTGTTTTAGAAATATTATTACGGCTAAAGATGGTTCTATTGGAGCGACTAAGTTAAAGAATCAGTCCTTTTCTCTTATCCTTCTTGATATAAATATGCCCAAGAAAAGTGGTGAAGAAATCATAAGAGAGTTAAAGACTCATAAAGGCCCAAATACAGTAGATGCTGTATGTGTAACTTCCGGACAGATAAACAAAGGTTTTCTAGGTGACGCCATAGAAAATGGTGTAAAGAACTTTTTAGTAAAGCCCTTTACTAAAGAGCAGTTTAACGAAAAGGCTAAGAAGATCCTTAAAGTAACTGCTCCCGATTTATTTACAGGCTCTTAGAGTTGTCCTCATTAAAAACATGAAGAGTCTGAGTTGGGAAAGCAAAATTAACACCCATTTTCTCAGCTAGCTCTAAGATCTCTATTGAAATTTTATGCTTCTGAACAAGCTCCGCATCCCAGCCCGGCACCTGCCAAAAAAGATAAATGAGAATATCTAATGAGCTTGCAGAGAAAGCATTAAAATAGACTCTAAAATTATCCTGCCTTATATATTCATTATTCCTTACTAGTTCACGAATACCTTCACAAAAAGCGTCTATTTTCTCTGGAGAAGTATCATACTGAACGCCTAGAGTTGTTTTCCAACGCCTATTATTTCGCCTACCCCAGTTATCAATATGTGAGCTAGTAAGAGTTCCATTAGGAACTGTGATGAGTGAATCATAAAGAGTTCTAACTCTAGTAGAGCGAATCCCTACTTGCTCAACTACGCCTTCAATATTGCCACCAATATTGATTAAATCTCCAATTTGAAAAGGCTTATCTAGAAGCACAGTAAGAGAGCCAAAGATATTAGCGATAGTATCTTTAGCGGCAAAAGCAAAGGCCAGTCCACCAATCCCCATCCCAGCAATAATGCTCTTCATATCAAGAGTAAGAGAGTCTCCAATGAAGATGATGCCAATACAAAAGACAAAGAACTTAGAAGTCTTTGAGATAAGAGGAACTAAGATATCGTCATACTTGTTCTCAGTGCTCTCTGCTTTCTCTAGGAGCCAAACTCCTAGGACATCAACAATTCTATAAGCTGCGAAGACGCAAGCTATCGTGAAGACAACATAACCACCCCTTAAAAAGGTGGAGAGTTCTCCATCTTGAAACTCTAAGAGCCTAACTGATAAGGTCCAAAAACCTGAATAGGTCATAACTCCTAGAGGGAAGGTAAAGTGGCGTTCTTTTTCTTTTTCAAACTTAATATCTTTCTTAACGAGGAAACTTGTTAAGTAGCTGCCTATTATAAAGCGAGTAATCTTCTCTATGATTAAGCTAAGAAAAAGGATTAAGAAGATTCCTAGCCATTGACCATTAAGGAGAAGAAAGGCCCTATGACCTGTCCACTTTGGCATACGTGATTTTAACTTTGTTTTCCAATTGCTAAGGCCTGTAACGCCACCAACAATCTTTTGACCCTTTAAGCTTTCTTGAAAGAAGCTGATACTAGAGACCGTCTTAGAGGTGAAGAGCCACTTCTTATCTTTTAATCCAATTGCGATTTCTACATTATGATAAACACCTTCAATTGAAACCGATTGCTTTTTATAAATCCAAGTTTCTGAATCTGGAGCGGAAGGAATGTTCTTTATGTCTATATACTCTAGTCTATCGAGAGTATCGATTAAGCGCGTAGCTGCTAATTCTGAAGAAGCTTCTTTTGTCGCTGGGTCTAGCTTTGAAGTATCAAGAGCTTTTACAGCAAGGCTTATAGCAGCTGTGTCTCCTAGCTTATAACCCTTCATGGTTTTTAAGAAATAATTCATGGTCTCTTGAGGGTTCCCAAAATTGGCCTGAGGGTAATCTGCAAAAACAGGAAGAGATAAAATAAAGAAAGCGAGAACAATAAATTTGCGCATAATAAACCTAAGTTAAGTTTTGTGCCTATATTAATATGGCGAAGGGTTCTTGACAAAATTTTGTATGACACCATCTTATAGATAGAAATAGAGGCTCGTCGCTCTTAACGCGCCAAGTATCTGTAAGTACTGAGTTTATTGGAGGTGTTATGAATAATTTCGACGTAGTCACAGAGGGATCCCTAAGTATTGCTCAAGCTGAGCTTCAAAAGCGTAAAAATACGGAACTTACTTCGGCGCACTTATTATTTGGTCTTATTAAAAACCCAGCCACTTTTAGTTCAAAAGAATTAAAGAAGCATCTCTCAGAAGTTGAGGATCTTATAAATGAGGTTCCAACAGCTTCGTCAAAGATAGACATGCAAAATATTAGGCCAGACTCAAAGCTAAGTGAGTGGCTTACCTTTTCTTCCTCTCACGCTATCCAAGCGGGTAGGAGTGATATTACGGAAAGAGATTTATTAAGGTTCTTGCCACAGATCTTTCCAAGCCTCGATATCGATTATGAATCTTTTAATATAGATGATGAAGAAGAACTTGAAGTTCCTAGCTTCCTAACTAACCTCAACGAGCTGGCCCTGGCCGGTAAGCTCGACCCTGTCATAGGAAGAAGTAAAGAGATACGAGCCGTCATGGAAATCCTAGGCAGGCGCTCTAAGAACAATCCGGTCTTAGTAGGACCTGCTGGTGTTGGTAAGACCGCTATCGTAGAAGGATTAGCAGAGGCCATCGTAAAAGAATCCGTTCCTGATGTTTTATTAGGAAAGGTAGTCTACTCCCTAGATATGGGATCTCTCATGGCAGGAACTAAGTTTCGTGGAGAGTTTGAAGAGAGGCTTCAGGCGCTTCTAAAATTTGTTAAACAAAAGGGATCTGAAGTTATTCTTTTTATTGATGAAATTCATCAGCTTGTGGGCGCTGGTAAGACTGATGGCGCTATGGACGCGGCCAACCTCTTAAAGCCTGCTCTTGCTAGAGGGGAGTTAAACTGTGTTGGAGCTACTACCCCAGAAGAATATCAAAAATTCATCTTAGGTGACTCGGCCCTTGATCGTAGGTTTCGCTCTGTTCCTGTGAACGAGCCAAGTAAAGAAGATGCCATTGAAATCTTAATGGGTATTAGAGAAAAATTAGAGATTCATCATGGAATTAAGATCTCTGATGAGGCCATCTTTAGTTCGGTTATCCTCTCTGATCAATATATCACTGATAAGAACTTACCAGATAAGGCCATTGACCTTGTTGATGAGTCTTCAAGCGCTTTAAAGCTCTCTGCAGAGGCCATGCCAGCAAAACTAGTTGAACTCGAAGGAGAGATCCGAACAAAGAAGATTTACTCGCAAGTTAACGCTAACGATGAAGAGGTCATCAAAGACATTTCGGTTCTAGAGAAAAGATTCCTTGAAGAAAAAGCGGTTTGGGAAAAAGAAGTCCTCTCCGTTAAAAAACTAAGTGAGCTCAAGAATCAGCTTGAAAAATATAAATTTGAATTAGATCAATCAGAGCGGTCTCAAGATTATGAAACTGCCGGTAAGTTAAAATACAGTGTAATACCAGAACTTGAGAATCAATTAGCGGGAACCACACATGATTGGATCTTAACCTCTAAGGATATCGCCTCTGTTATTTCAAGGCAAAAAGGAATTCCGGTTGAGAAGATTCTTAAGAGCAAGCAAGATAATATCTTGAAACTCGAAGAGGCCCTAAAGCAAAGAGTGTTTGGACAAGAAAGCTCACTGCACGAGATAGCGGAGACTCTGATTTCCTCTCACGCTGGGCTCTCAGATGAAACCCGACCGCTTGGAAGTTTTCTTTTAAAAGGACCTTCTGGGGTTGGGAAAACTGAAACAGCTAAGGCCTTAAGTGAATTTCTCTTTGATACTGAAGCTAACCTTTTAAGATTTGACCTCTCTGAGTTCTCTGAGAAGCATTCAGTTTCAAAACTTATCGGAGCGCCAGCCGGCTATATTGGCTACGACGAAGGGGGAGTCTTAACTGAAGCGGTTAGAAGAAAACCTTATTCAGTCATCCTCTTTGATGAAGTAGAAAAGGCGCATAAAGACTTTTCGGATATTCTTCTTCAAATTCTTGATGATGGAAGGTTAACTGACAATAAAGGCAGGACTATAGATTTTAAGAATACTATTATTCTTTTAACAACTAATAGTGTTGATCTAGAAGGGGACTTTAAGCCTGAAGTCTTAGGTCGTCTTGATGGAATCTTAAGCTTTAACCCCCTTGAAGGATCAGTCATTCATAGCTTAGTGAACAAAGAGCTAGAGAAGCTTAATGAAAGACTTAGCTCTAAGAAACTTATTTTGACTTTAGATGAAGAGTCTCTTGTGCAAATAAGCGAGCGCGGAGTAGATCAGCGTTATGGAGCGCGACCACTTAAGTCGGTTTTTAATAGATTAGTAACAAGGCCCCTAAGCCGGAAGCTTCTCGAGGGAAGTCTTGATGAAGGGACTATTAAAGGCGCTTGGAATACTGAACATAAGAGTATTGATTTTTAAGAAGCCTTTATAGTTGATCGATTCGGTTCCTGCCTATGAGGGACCGAATTTCCTTCAAAATTTTTTCAACTAGAAGTATAATAATAATGTAATCACCTTTTAAGGAGTTGAAATGGCTGAGGCAGATTCTCTAAAACTTGAACCAGAAGAATATTTAATTCGTGAAGGTGAAGAATCAACTCAAATGTATTTTCTAAAATCAGGAACTATGGCGGTTTTCAAACGTAAAGGTGATGCAACTATTCAGATCGGAACCATCTATTCAGGTGAAGTTGTTGGAGAGATGAGCTTTCTCGATAAAGAGCCTCGATCTGCTAGTGTAAAGGCCATCTCTGATTGTGAGCTAACCTGCATTCCTAGTGAAAAGTTTGAAAAGACTCTGAACGCTTTACCGGCCTGGTATAAAGCCCTCGTTCATACTTTATTAGATAGGTTAAGAAGAGCAAACTCACGAATTAGAGTCTAGCTAGAGAACCAAATCTTAAAGGTTTTAAAGATCAATTCTTTTTCCTCATCGAGCCACTTGTTATTATCAAGGGAGAGATGAAGAAGTGATTTAAGCTCTTTTAACTCTAAGGGCATATGTTGGAATTCATTTCTATCTAGGTTTAATCTCTTCAGTCTTGAGAGGCTCTTAAAGCTATTAGGTAGAGCCTCTAAAGAGTTTCCTGAAAGATCAAGTACCTCAAGTTGGTCAATACTTCCAATCCATGAGGGAAGCTCTATAAGCTTATTATTGGTCAATTGAAGGTTTTGAAGCGCTTTAGAAGGCACTAAGTCTTTAGGGAGGTTCTTTAAGCAACCGTTTTTAATCTTCAAGATTTTAAGTTTTGGTAGTTCGAAGATTTCTTTTGGAATATTTAAGACATTGGCCACTTGTAAAGTCAAAGACTCTAAATTTTCAAGCGATGACCATTCTTTTGGGAGTGAGTCAATTCCTTCAGAGATAAACTCTAAGCTTGTTAATTCTTTTTCTAAGAATAACTCGCTTGGAAAGGAAGATTGATTCTTACGTAGTTTTACTCTCAAATTCATCTCTCAATTCTAACAGAACTAGCGGCCCTGTGCCGCTAGCGGATAAATTGCTCCTCAAGAAAGATTGGAAAAGCAGATTTTTTATAACGGCTTGAGATAATGGTGAAGATATTCTTCTTGGTATCTTTGTTAATGCCATTATTGTCGCTATTTCCCTCTCCTGCTAGCTTTAAATTTCTTTGATGCTTGTAACGTTTAGAACTAGAGTTCTTTTGATTACTTGCTTCAAGAGCGGCTAAGGCCCGTTGATCTTCAAGGGCCTTTCTTTGTGCTGCCGTTAGATCTGAGTCATCTCCATACTCAAAATCAAAATTAAAGAGGTCCTTGTTTTTATTAATTGTTCCTTTTGAACCAGAATCAAGTCCAGCGGCTACGCCTTTACTTCCTTTAGTATCTCCAATAGCTGCTAGGGCAGGTTGGTTACTTGATGATCCTGTTCCTTTAGTACCTAGGTTCATATCGTTATAGTAATTTGAAAGGCCACCACGGTATTTTTCTTGTTTAACGTTGGCAGGGAAAAGATTAGCATATTTCTTATAGGCTCTTTTTCTTCCCTCTACGATTAAGTTCTTAGCCTTCTTAGAGAAATCAATCCTGCCTTGTCCGCCTTTTTCCTGATCTTTATTGAGGTCAGCAAAGTTTCTTGTGATTCGTCTTCTGACGGCATCTTTATTTCCTGAGAGGTTACCGGTTTCTACATTGGCCTTGTCAAGTTTTCCACTTAGGGCCTTATCAGTCACGCCTTTAATCGCCTCTTCACTATCAGCTAAAACTCCTGGAGCAAATTCTCCAAGCTCTGGGTACTGAAGTTTTGCACAGGTATTTGTTTTTTGGCAGCGACAAGTGGCATCGACTTCTAGAGTTCCACCGGCGCCTTTTTTCATACAGCTAACGGCTGAGGAAACTTGTTTCTTTTCAATTTGGACGGCGAGCCCTTTATCTTTAATATTCATTTGTTCTCTCATTTTATTAATAAGCATCACATACTTTTCACGTTGACCTACGGCCTGGTCTAAAAGACCTAAAGTTCCGCTTATATTTTCTCTTACAAGTTCAGTAGCTGCCATCATGTATTTAACTCTCGTCTCTGGAGTTGGCATTCCCGCTACAGGTAGGTTACTTGTTTCTTGACGGTACTTACCGCTAGCAAAAGTTTTATCCTCAAGAATGTCTTTAATACATCCAGAGGTTCCACCTTTTTCTGCACAATAAAGAACAGGGTTATCATTTTTTCTGTAACCAGAGTTACTATCTGTAGAGGCGTCGTAGGTCTGAACTTGCCAGTCTTGATTTTGCTTAATAACGAATTGATAAAAAGAGGAAGATCCAATGGCCATGCCTAAGGCATTCGCGGATCTCACTGTGCTTCCACCAGAAACTGTTGCAGTTTCAGTATTAGAACCCGTATCAAGATTATCAGTGGCCAGAGCAGCCGGGAAGACCAGGTCAAAGGCAGATTTACCAACGGCCTTAAAGTATTTCTTTAGATAGGTTTGAACCGCATACCTTTGAAGATTACGCCCTAATCCTTTAGGCATAACAAAACCAGTCTTACCACCAAGAGCGCCTAAGTTTTGATCGCCAATTTGTTTTCTAACCTTTTCTTCAGCTTTTTCAAATGCTTCTTTAGCTTTCTTCTTTGTGTTTTCTGCATAAGAAACTTGATTAGACTCAGCGGCCTTTGACTCGTCAAAATTACAGGCAAGATGAGTATGCTCTCTGGCCTCTTCGCGTTTTCTTTTCCATTTCTTTGTAAAGTTGGTCCATTTAATTAACTCATAGCCAAAATAGATAAAAGCAGCATAACGAATGCCAGCTTCTATATACTCCGCTTTTGCTTTAGCAAGAAATGGTTGCCCACAAGAACAGAGTGAGGCCATTAAGGAAACACCAATGGATGTAAAAGTAATCGCCAAGGCAGTATGAAAGATCTGAAGAGCAGAAGAGACGGCCAAGCCAACAATTGCGTCTCTAATCCCTTTTTTTCCTTTTTTAACATTCATCTCAGCTGTCATGACCAATTGTCTTTTATCGGTCAGTTCATGTTGAGCTAACATAAGAGCTGTCTCGTACATCTCTAATGCTGTTTCTCTAGATCTTGGAGCGCAGCCCGTTTCTTGCCCAGGGGCGCAGCTAACACCGGCAGAGGCATCACAGATCTTCTTTAGATTCTCTACTCTTTCTCTGGTTAAAATAGCCGTGCCATTAATCTCAGGGATATTATTCGGATCAGGGTTAACAGTTAAGCACATTGAATCTACCATTTGAGTATGAGAGTTCAAGGCCTTAGAAACTGTTTCAAACTGAGAGTCTTCCTTTTTATTTTCTTCGTTAAAGACTTCATCTTCTATACAACCTTTTAGTTTTGTATAAGAAGCTTGATCCCCAATCGTGGCTGCAATATAAGTAGCAGATGCCGCTCTAAAGATATGATAGGCCTTAGAATCATGGCGCCTTTTTGGATCACACTTAACTTTTGTAGTGGCCGCAGAGGCCATGGCCATAACATCTAGATTTGAAAGGGCCTGTTTACCGCCACTTGATGCACCATCTAAATCTTTTAGTGCCATCTCATAGAACTCATAATCACCACCATTTTTATTAGCAAACTCTAGTCTTGCCGTCTCGGCGATCTTTTCTTCAGCAAAAGATGAAGCATTTGAAGTATAGCGGTCAATAGCGTCTTTTAATTGTTCATTAGTATCATAAACGGGACCTTGAAGAGCTCCGTTTTCACCCTCACCAGCAGAGGAGAGAGCGTCAGCTTCTTTTTTATTCTCTCTATTAGCATCAATATCAGCGCCCGCAGCAGCAATTTCACCTTGCTCTGATCTCAGGGCCTGACCAATATTATTATAATCTTTTGTGGATTTCTTTAATGACTTCTCCGCTCTCTCAAGACCAGCAACTGAAGCATAGTATTCACCTTTTAGTCTTTCTATCTTAGCTCTTTGTTCCCGGTTACATCCAAGGGTTCTTTCTTGGCAAAGATTACTTGCGGCCTCGTACTCTCTTCTTTTATCTGGAACTAAGGCCCTAAGCCTAGTCACTTCTTTTTGATCAGCTTCTTTCTTAGCCTTTAATTCAATCCTGCTATTTTCAACACCCTCATCATCTAAGTGAGCAACCTGCCCGCCAGCATCGTCTTTATACTTATCTTCAGCTAATGCAAGAGAAGATCCTTCGTCACTTATCTCTGAACTCTTCCCAACAAGTTCTAAGCCTTGACCACAAGTGATAGCAGGGCCACCAGTTAGGCCATTGAGTCTTTGTCTTAAATTACAAATTTCATCAAAGCCTTGAGCACCAACGATAGAGCGGTACTTTGTAATGTCATTCATTCTTCTATTCTTGTTAGCCCCTTGAGTTCTACAAACTTGTGAAGTTGAAACATCGTGCTCAACAAATACCTTTCCATTGTTTCTATTGTCTTCAGTTTGTATGTTCTTCTTAGCTGATTTATTAACTTGTTCTACTGTTCTAAAATCTTCCACAGTAAAACCTGGTGGCATCCAGGCATCATCTGAAAGTGAGGATTTTGTTTCTTTAGGTTTTCCAATATCCGAGAAGGCTGTTGAAGGAAGAATACCTCCAATCGCCGTCATCTGAGTCACCACTAAAACTAAGTTTAGAACATAGATATGGGTTGCCTTTTTTAACCATGACCACGATTTCATGACCTTCTCCTAAATTTTTAATACCTTACTAGCTAATATTTTAAGGCCAAATACACTGCACAGAAGCTTTTCCTTAAAAAAAATAAACTTATTTTGATTATTTTAGCTTAAAAGCCATTAAAATCAAGTAGATAGCTTGTTTGTGACTCTCTTTAAATCATTTAGGAAGAGATTTTTTGACCGCCCTATTTAGTGGTCGAGGGGTTTTTGGTTTATGATAAAGGCTAGAAATCAGGTTGGATTAATTTTTCAATAGTAGGAGTATGTATGAAGCTAGTCTTAATCGTTTTAGTAAGTCTTTTTAGTATTAACTTGAGCGCCGCTGACCTTGATGCCGACCAATTAGAATCTCTTTCTGAATGTGATTATTTTAAATACACAACCTGTAGCGCAGGAGGACTGACTATCGGTGCTTGTGTGAAAGCGAAGTATGATGCCTTTGTTAAGGCCTGCGGAAAAGTGCACGCTGATAAGTTCACTTATAGTAGAGAGATGTTTAAACCAGCTCTGTCTAAAAAGAAAAGTAAGCTAAGTTGCGAAGGGGCTCAGACTAAGTTTTGTGGAAGTTCAGGCTTAAGCCTTAGTCAGTGCGCTTCTAAATTTGGCAAAGAGATGAGCGCTGCTTGTGGAAAAGAATTTATGGAAGGGGCTAATTCAAAAGAAGCAAAGGCCTATGATCAGTGTTATTCTTTAAGAAAAAAAGAATGCGGCAATGAGATAGACCCCGAATGCGATGCCCGCTTTAAAGCTAAAGCACCTGCTTTTTGTAAAGCTCCCGTCGTAAAAACTAAATCATCGGTTAAAGGATCTCCTAGCGAAGGCAGGCTTATGCTTGATTGCTCAGAGAATATTGCCAGTAAATGTAAGCTTGATGAAGATGAGATTGTTAAAGAAGGCGTTGATGCTAGTGAGTACCTTAGAAAGTATCAGCAATGTGTAAAGCGTGCCGTAGAAAGCGCTACTGGAAAATGCGGAAAGCACTTTGAAGTTGAACCTACGGTTAAAAAATATAATAAGTAATTAAAGATATTTTACGAATCTATTATTCTCATCAACAAGAATGCACTTAGGTTCAATTGGTTTATCACTGACTTGAAAACCAATGATGATAACTTCTTCACCTTGCTTGATAAGATGGGCTGCCGCTCCATTGATACAAACCTGACCTGTTCCACGGTTCCCTGCAATGACATAAGTCTCAAGACGAGCGCCAGAAGTATTAGAGACTATTAATACCTTTTGCCCTGGCCACAGGTCTATCCTATCTAAAAGGTCGGTGTCTATAGTGACAGATCCTATATAGGAGAGGTTAGCTTCAGTGATGGTGGCCTTATGAATCTTAGATTGAAGAAGTTCTCTCATGGCAGAAATCTATCCTAATCTTATAAGAATGCAAAGCTTCCTAAATTATCGAAGAGCTAGGAATTCCTAAGAAGTAAAGAATTGTCGTCATGGGGCCATGACTCATATGTTGTTCTGCAGTCTTTCTGACTATGTCTTTGGCATGATAAGCAATGCCGAGACCGGCCGTTGCCAGCATTGGTAAGTCGTTAGCGCCATCACCGATAGCAACGACCTGATCTAGAGAGATCTTTTCTTGCTGGGCCAAGACTTTTAGAAGAAAAGCCTTTTGTTGGGCGTTTACAATTTGTCCTTCAACTCTACCTGTTAATTCACCATTAACAATCTCAAGCTCATTGGCAAAAGCGTAGTCGATGCCTAGTTTTTCTTTTAAGGCCTCAGCGAAAAAACTAAAGCCACCGGAGATAATTGCAACTCTATAGCCTAAGGATTTAACTGTTCTAATGAACTCTTCACAGCCCTTAGTAAAGGGAAGGCCCTCTAGGATCTCTTGCATCTGTGAGACTTTAAGTCCTTTAAGTTTTGAAACTCGAAGCTCTAATGATTCATCAAAATCAAGCTCTCCATTCATGGCCCTTTCAGTAACTGCGCGAACCTCTTCTCCTACTCCATGGGCATCGGCCATCTCATCGATGACTTCAGTTTGAATAAGGGTAGAGTCCATATCAAAGACGATAAGTCTTTTAGATCTTCTAAAAACATTGTCGCGAAGAAAAGCTACATCGAGGCTATGTTCTGTAGAGAGGGTATAAAGATTTTCTTTTATTGATTTAAAGTCTAGGCCATCTGGAATGGAGGTCGTAATCTCCATGACTTTAAAGCTACCTGGTTCCATATTATCAATACGAACAATATTGATATTATGATCGGCAAGTCTTCTTGAGACATCTCGAAGGAACTCTGCGCTGATTCGTTTAGTTGAGACACAATTTAAGATATATTTCTCTGAAGAGTCAGTGGTCTCTTTTAAGGCCTGTACTGGCTGGAAAGTTAAGTTAAGCCCTTTTTGAGAAGTCTTAAAGAGCATCTCTTTTAAGACAACAGGGTTACCATCAGCGTCTCTATTTTTTACTTCGATAAGAATACTAAGAGAAAGAAGTCCATGAGTCACGGCCTGACCCATATCTGCTAAAGCGTCTCCGCTAGCGGTGATGGTATCCATGAGCATGCTCGTAATACCGGGACTATCAGGGCCTGCAACTGTGATTAAAATATATTGGCTATCTTCCACGTCGGCTTTCTTCCTTTTTCTGCTTAAACTTTTTAAGAAGCCCCATAGAATACTCAAGTGCTGAGTAAGTTGAAACGATAGAGGCTAAATAGATAAGAGCATTTCCCATTGGGATCATTGGAATTCCCCAAGGTCTGTCATAGGCCATGAGTAAGGGAATACCTACCATCTGTGTAGCGGTCTTTAGTTTCCCTAATTGTCCAACGGGAACTTTAAGGCCTTTCTCATTGGCGAGAAGCCTAAGAGCTGTGATGTAGATCTCTCTTAAAACTAAGATGATGACGATCAAGACAGGAATTCTATCTAATTTTTGTAAAACAATTAATGAACTTACGATGAGGAACTTATCCGCAATAGGATCTAAGAATGAACCAAAGACTGTTACGATATTTCTTTTTCTAGCGATATAGCCATCAAAGAAATCAGTTACACTGGCAGCAACAAAGGTCCATGCGGCTACGTAGCCAAAGGTCTTCTTAAGGCCATCAAGCCAAGGAAAATCAAGAAGGTTGAGATAAAGACTTCCAATAATAATTGGAATTAAGATGACTCTAAAAAAGGTTAACCTATTAGGAAGGTTATCAATCTCCCATTCTCCGGCGCCTTTTTGGTCCATATGGCCTGATTCTTCCATGCAGCAGCATTCCCATAAAACTAATTAGAACAATCAAGTTTTAGCACTTTAGAGCTATTTTTACCACCTAAAATGGATCCGCGTCATAGGTTAAAATAAAGAAGCACAAATAAAGGAAAGAATATGGAAGGTCATCTTAATCTCATCAAAACTGAATTTAAAGAAACTGAAAAGAGGGTCTTTCCCCGCTTTCCGTTTACCTATTTAACTTTTAAAGCTGTTGGGGGTAAGGATCATGTCTTTCAAGTACAGAATATAAGTTTTACGGGAATGCAGATCTCACTAAAAGATGGGGGTTGTGACTTTAAGCCTAAAGATACTATCAATGGAGAGCTTCATTGGCGTGGAGCTTCTATTACTATTAAAGGGAGTATCAAGTGGGTCGAAGGACAAAGACTCGGCATCGCCTTTGACGAAAGCCTAAGTAAAGAGACGATCCCTAACTTCTTAAGCGTAGATAATATAGTCGCCGGTATGCGCCCAGTTCATTCAAGCGGTCTTGATATTGAGATGCCCAATAACCTTAAGTATTGGCTGCGAGCAGATGGCCCTTTTGAAGTCTTTGTTTGGGAACATAATGACCATGATATCTCAAAATTTCAGGTCATCCTTATGGACTCATTTGTTGAATGGGAAGATGGCAGAGGGCTCCGAACTGGAAATGTCCTTGGCAGGAAAGATGTTGAGACGCCTTTAAATAATGAAGATGAGTTTACCTTCGAAATCGATTCAAATTGCGACGAAGAGAAGGTTAAATTTGCTGGCCGCATTATAAATAACCTGCCTGAAGACTATCTTCCGGACACGGTGACGGATTTTCTTGTAAGAAAGATAGGCTCTTAGACAAAATCTTTTCAGTTGATGCAATAGCCTCTATAGTTCCTAGGTACTTAGAATTATCTGGAGAAACTATGAATCGTAACTTAGCCCTTGAATTTGTTCGCGTAACCGAAATGGCCGCTGTCTCTAGCGCCCGCTGGATGGGGAGAGGCGATGAAAAAGCCGCTGACCAAGCCGCTGTTGACGCAATGAGAACCATGCTTGATTCCATTGACTGTAAAGGTGTCGTTACTATTGGTGAAGGTGAGAGAGACGAAGCTCCTATGCTTTATATTGGTGAAGAAGTTGGATCAGGAAACGGGCCTGAACTTGATATCGCCTTAGACCCATTAGAAGGAACTACAGTTTGCGCTGTTGGTGCCTCTAACTCTTGTTCAGTTATGGCCATTGCCGAAAGGGGTGGTTTTCTTAATGCCCCTGATACCTATATGCAAAAGATTGCCTGTGGTCCTGAAGGAAAAGGCGTTATTGATATCAATGAGTCTGCTGAAGAGAACTTAAGAAGACTAGCTGAAGTTAAACGATGCCGAGTTCAAGACTTAACTTGCATCATCTTAGATAGAGATAGGCATGCAGGTCTTATTGAAGAAGTGAGAAAAGCTGGAGCTAGGATTAGACTTATCGGTGACGGTGACGTTGCTGGTGCACTTGCTTGTTGTGAGCCTGATAGTGGTGTTGATCTTATGATCGGTACTGGTGGAGCACCTGAAGGTGTGATCGCAGCAGCTGCCCTTCGTTGTATGGGGGGAGACTTTCAAGGCATCTTAAAGTTTCGCCATGATGAAGAAAGGGCCCGCGCTACAAAAATGGGAATCACTGATTTTGATAAAGTTTATAATATTGAAGACCTCGCCTCTGGAGATGTTATGTTCGTCGCTACTGGCGTAACAGATGGAACATTCTTAAAGGGTGTAAAGTTTAGATCTTGGGGTGCTGTTACTCATTCTATTGTGATGAGATCAAAATCAGGTACAATTAGACATATACAAGCCGATCACCGTTTTGACACAAAGCCTAGGTACTAAATCCTAGGCTTATATTTAAGGAGGCAATGGAATGGCTCAAGCAACTAGAAAAGAAACCTTTGACGTAGATATTCAAAAAATTTACGACACCATAATAGACTATGCATCTTACCCTGAATTTGTTGATGGCTGCTCAAGTGTAAATATCTTAGAGCAGAATGAAGCAGGAGCTAGAGTTGAATATGGTCTGAATCTTATCAAAAAATTCAAGTACATTTTAACAATGAAGCATGAGGCTCCTAATAAAGTTTCTTGGAGCTTCGAATCTGGAGACCTATTCAAAATGAATCAAGGTAGCTGGATTCTAAAAGATAATGGCGATGGAACAACAGATGTTGAGTATTCACTTGAAGTTGATATCAAAGGATTTGCTCCTAAAAAGATTGTCGATAATTTAACCAGTAAGAATTTACCCAATATGATCACTCAATATAAAAACCGAGCTAAGAGTAGGTAGAGGCCATGACTAAAAAAGATGAAAAAGAAGGCTTAGGGGACGTTATTAAAAAAGTCGTCTCCATTGGTGTTGGCGCGGCTTTTATGACTGAAGAAGCGGTAAGAGGAATTGTAAAAGATCTTCCTCTTCCTAAAGAAATAGTCACGGGCCTCATCGAAAATGCCAAAGGGGCTCGCACTGAGTTCTCAGCTGGAATTCAAGAAGAGGTACGCAAGCATCTAAGTAAGGTTGACCCTAAGCAAATGCTAGAGACTTTACTTGATGGCTACGATATTGAAGTCAAAGCTAACTTAAGTTTTAAGAAAAAGGGCGAAGCAGAAGATGGAGAGGCGTGAGCTTTTAAAGATCCGCCTTCAACTTCTAAAGCGTGAGATTAGAGAGACTAATCTCGTGGCGGTTTCTAAGAATACCGATAGTGAAAGTATCCGCTTTGCCTTTGAAGAAGGGCAGGTAGACTTTGGAGAAAATAGAGTCGAGTCCTTAGAAGAAAAATCAATTGAACTAGAAGACCTAGATTTGAATTGGCATTTTATTGGTAAGCTTCAATCTAATAAGATCAACCGCCTATTCAAAATTCCCCGATTAAAATACATTCATTCTGTTGATTCATTAAAGCTGCTTGAACATCTATACAAAAGAGTCGATCAGATAAGCTCCCAGAGAGTAGGATTCTTCTTGCAAGTTAACACTAGCGAAGAGGCTGAGAAGAGTGGCTTTTGTATCAAGAATTATGATGAACTCGCAGCAGCCGCTAATTTAATCTCTCAGCACCTTGATTCAAAGTTCTACTTATTAGGTTTAATGACTATGGGTAAGTATAGGACTGATAACTTTGAAGAGGATGCTAGGCTTTGTTTTAAACGCTTAAATGCCGTAAGAAGTACTCTTAAGAGGGACTTTGAACTACCTGATTTAAAGCTCTCCATGGGCATGAGCCAAGATTACTCTATGGCCATTGAAGAAGGCACGGACTTTGTCAGGATTGGTACATCCATCTTCAAGCCCGAAGACCCTAGAGATTAGTAAAAATTACCACTTGGTTTGACGAATCAGCGATGTTTCTTCATTCTGAGGCTTAGAGGTTTATATGAGTAATAGGCAAGTGCCCGAACTAAGTTTACTAAGCTACGTTAATGGTAGCCCTGAGGTGAGAAATCAATTCGTAACAGATCTTTTTGAAGGTCTTAAAGAATATGGTTTTATTATTCTTGTGGATCATACTGTTGATGCTTTAAAAGTTTCAAAGGCCTATGATCTCGTTCATCAATTTTTTCAATTACCGAGTGATACCAAGAATCTTTATGGTGGTGTTCCTGGTGGGCAACGTGGCTATACTCCTTTTAAGAAGGAGCATGCTAAAGACTCAACTCATCCAGATCTAAAGGAATTTTGGCATGTGGGGCGTGAGCTTATAAATGACAGTCCTTATAAAGGCCGCTACCCAGAGAATCTTTGGCCTAAAGAAGTTCTTAATTTCAAAGAAGTCTTTTTAGAGCTTTATGATTCTATGGATCAAACCGCAGTGCTACTTTTAGAGGCCATTGGAGCTGGACTTGGAGCAAAGGAGAACTTCTTCAAAGAAATGATCCATGATGGAAATACAGTCCTAAGGACAATCCATTACCCACCTACAAAAGGTGAAGATACAGAAAATTCAGTAAGAGCGGGCGCTCATGAAGATATAAATTTAATCACTTTGCTTGTTGGCGCTACTGATGGAGGCCTTGAGCTTTTAGACCGTGATGGAAAGTGGCTTTCAGTTAAAACAGAACCAGGACAAATCGTTGTGGATACTGGGGACATGATGAGCCGTTTAACCAATGATATCTTACCTTCAACAACACATAGGGTAGTGAATCCAAGTGAGTCAAATTCAACTCGTTATTCTATGCCATTTTTTGTTCACCCCCATGATGATGCTATGATCTCTTGTCTTGATTCTTGTATTGGGGAAGGGGCGAAGTATGAGGATATTACGGCCTCAAAGTTTTTAATTCAAAGGCTTGAAGAAATCGGTCTTTATTAGAATTTTACTCCGATTGAGAACTTAGAATTTAGGACAGTTGTTGTTTGTTCAATACCATCAGCAAAACTCTCTGTGATTCCAATAGACTCAACAGCTCCTTCAAGAAGAACCCACTTACTGTTACTGATATACTTAGAAAATCCAAACCTTAAGGTAGGAAGAACAAACGCCGTTCCGGTGCTGACTGCTTCATCGACAGTGGTAGAAGAGAGACCGTAACCAAGACCTGCTCCTACATAAAAATAATTCTTAGTTGAATCGTCTTCGTTAAATTTAAAAGTTAATTCACCAACTCCAAGAAGCCTAGTGGAGGGCACATCAAGTACTGGTTCTGAGACCTTCTGAACTTCAGAATCTCTTCTTATGCCAAGCCCAAATTCCCAGCTTCGATCAAAATTGAGAACATAGAGGACTTCTAATTGATAACCTGACCTTGTTGAAGAGGTCTCAGCTTCTGTTGAAGATACTGTATCACTAAGAGCATAACTAAGATTTCCTCTAGCGATCCAAAAAGATTTACTCTTAAATTGTAGGCCTTTTTCAGCAAACTTCTCTAGTCTTGGTAATTCTAAGATTAGGTTCTCTATGGAGTTTGTAAAGGTGACGTATTCTCCTTTTTCAAAAGCTACGCCGCCTCGTTTATCATTTACTTCCCAGATAGACATGGTTCGGTTGACTTCTGTCGCTGTAGCGACGACTCCCGAACTCCTGATTGTGAAGAGGGACTCTTGACCTATAGCGATCCCGTCTAGAAATCCTTTTCTAATAACAAAGGTCTTCTTAGAAGTTGAAACAGTTTGGATGATAACTAATTTGTCAGCGGCCTGAGCCGCATTGGTTAAGGCAAAGATTATAAATAGAACTAAATAGACGATTTTCTCTCTCACAATAATATTATAGCAAAGCTTGTCCTTAAATTTTTAAGGGGTTAAGGCTTTCCCCTTAGGCCATAGAATGAAATGACCGATGATATTAGTATGAAAAAGCGGATTGCCATAGCAGTGGGAGGTTTGGGGGTTTTGACCTCTATCTGGGTCTTGTCTTGGAACAAGTATCAAGAGGATGTAACCTCTCCTTCAGTCATAGAGAAGGAGGATGAAGAGATTGAAAAGTCCTCTCGAAAGCCTTATCGCTCTAAGAGGTTTCCTGCGGCAAAAGTAAAGGTCAAGGTTAATAAGGGGTTTAAAAAGTTACACTTTGATACACCTTTAGTGATGAAAGAATTAAAACCAAGAGCAAATTCTGGAGTGATCATTCACCCGACTTCGAGTATTAACTCTGGATCAAACTCCTATGGTGTCGTAAGTAATATAAAGGTTGTTCCGGTCTCAGAGAGTCACCGTTTTGATGATTCACAAATAGTCGATAAGAAATTTGGAAAGATATTTGTAAAAGAGGAACCTGAGAAAGGTGACGCTCTTGTTTTACATAATTCGAAGACAAGGCAGCTCGCCATCTTGACTGGGGTTTTTAAGGTAAAGCTTCATGATCATGATTCTTGGAGAGGCCTTCAATCTGAATATGGTCTTACCCTCGAAGGAAACTTTCCTGGTATTAGGTTAAGTCTTCTAAAGACTGACGACACACAGAAGGCTCCCTTAATCTTAGAGGTATTAAAAGATGACCCACGGGTAGAGAGAGTAGAGCTAGAAATCCTAGAGAATCCTCCTGTCACTAAATAATCATCCTTTCACGTTCTATTTTCAATCATTTAGATTTAAAAGCTCAAGTAATCTCCTTTATTTCCGTTAAGGAGAGTGTAAAGGTCAGTTATAATGAAGATGATGCGAAAGCTAAGACCATTCAAGTTAACTCTTATGTTAAGTCTCTTAACAATGATCTCTTGCGTTCCAACTCCTGGGGAGAAGACTGACTCTGGGAAACAAAAAGCTGGAGCGACTGTAACCTTTGTTCCGAACTCGACTCCCTTTATAAGTGGAGCGCCTACTGTGATTGTGAGGCAAGATGAGTATTACTCTTGGTCCCCAACAGTATTGACCACAGGGCTTTCTTTTTCTGCTAGTAACTTACCAAGTTGGCTAAGTATAAGCACTTCGACAGGAGTTATAAGTGGCATCCCCCGTAATAGTGAAAATGTTAATAATATTTATATAAGGGCCTCGCGTGATAATAAATTTACTCAGCTAGGACCTTTTTCCCTGCAAGTTTATGGAGATCCATTAAAAGAACATGCATGGCACTTAAGAAACGATGGACAAAAGAATTTTTCAATTACAGGTGGAACAACTGGAAATGATATTAATATTGAGACGTCAATAATCAATGGTGACCTAGGCAATGGAGTTAGTATTGCAGTCAGTGATACTGGCCTTGATATTGATCATCTCGATCTTTTTGCCAATGTGCTTACTCCAAGATCTAAAGACTATGCCCTAGCAGCACCTTATTACGGTGACCCAGGAGTTAGTCCTGGAGGGGATCATGGAACCTCAGTTGCAGGTCTTATTGCAGCTACAGGATGGAATGGAATTGGTTCAAGAGGAGTTGCTCCAGAGGCTAAGGTGGCAGGTCTTAATTATCTTGGTGATAATGTAACTCAATCCACAGCGGTTCAGATTGATCAGGCCTCTGATGATTTTGATATTTATAATTATAGTTATGGATCTGGATTTGTCCCTATGAAACTTGCCACTGATTCAACTTATGTGGATCAGTTAAAGTACGGCGTAACAAGTCAGCGAGGATCAAAGGGAAGCCTTTATATTAAAAGTGCAGGTAATTCTTTTCAAGAATGCGACTTCTCATACGCTGGTACATTTATTGGTTATTTTTGTTTTTCTCATAATTCAAATCTAGGTAAGGGAAGTGAAGTTCCATGGATCCTTTCTGTTGGGGCGACGAATGCTCTTGGGATAAAATCTTCTTATTCTTCTCACGGCAGTAACCTATGGGTCTCTGCCCCAGGCGGAGAGTATGGAACAGAAACTCCTGCTATGATGACGACTGATACAGCTGGTTGTAGTGATGGTTATTCAAGATTTGGAGTGGCCGGAGTTCCCTTTATTTCAGGAGGAGACGGAAATACAAATTGTGATTATACTCATCAATTTAATGGAACTTCTTCAGCGGCCCCTGTGGTTAGCGGAGTTGCCGCACTTATGTTAAGTGCTAACCCGAATCTTACTTGGCGTGATGTTAAGCATATCTTAGCAAGCACTTCTTCAAAGATTGATGCTCTTTCAAGTAATATTTTAGTTGATTCTAGTCTCGATTTTGACAATGGGCCTTACGCTACTATTACAAATGCTACACTCGAAGGTCATGTCTACGCGCAGGGCTGGGTGACCAATTCTGCAGGTTATAGTTTTCATAATCATTATGGATTTGGGCAAGTTGATGCTGATGCCGCCGTGTCTATGGCAAAACTTTATAGTGCCAATTCATGGGCCGCGATTCAAGAAACAGATGCTAGTTTAACAACTTCAACTACTGCTGTCGGAACTATTATTCCAGACAATAACAAAGACGGTTTAAGCAATACTATTAGCGTGGCTTCGTCTTATACAATTGAAGCGGTTCAAATTAAATTAAATATCACACACCCAAGACCTGGGGACTTAGGAATAGAGCTTACTTCTCCAGCAGGAACAAAAAGCATAATCATGAATGTAAACAACTCGCTTCTGATTGGTCTTGATGGAGCTACTCCAGATTGGATTGACGATTATACGGAGTCAGTCTTTCTTTCAAATTCTTTTTATGGTGAAAACTCAAATGGGAATTGGACCATTAAAATAATTGATGGTCTTGGTAGTGAAACTGGAGACGTCGATCTAGATTCCGCTGCTCTTCAAGTTGGTACATTAGTTAATTGGTCAATTAATGTCATTGGACGATAATGGCCAATTTTGGTCTTTTAGCCAAAAATAAATGCTAGATTCTCAGAACTTAGAATGACTCCGTTTCTAGGCAATACCTAAGTAACCATCCGAAATTATTCCAAAAAGTACATATGAAGATTCCTTGACCGCCTTTAGGGGGAAAATATCACTATAGAGGGTTTTATTAAAGTTAGGCCTCTAAATGGGCGAAAAGGAGAGACGAGGATGTGGGATTCTCGACTTAAAGGTTAGATGAAGAAAATAGGATACATAACCATATTCATGTTGGTTTTCTTGGTGGGCTGCCTTGGTGGCGCTTCTAAGAAAACGGAGAAGCCTGACTGCGCGGCTGGGCAAACATTTGATACTCCTTCGAGATCATGTCAAGGCGCCATTGTTACTCAACAGGCTCCAACACCAACGCTGACAGCACTTTCTCTTCTTGAAGATTCAGGAACGACTAGTGTTGCTCTTACTTATACTGATATTAATAGTGACTTAGCTTTTACTTGCACTGTCTCTTCTCTAGATGCCAATCTTTTTACAGTTCTGCCACTTTGTAATTGTACGGGCGGGGCATGTTCAATCAACCTTACACCAGATGCTAACTTTAATGGAGCAGCTGACTTTTTCTATACTATTCAAGATGATGATGGAACAAGTGCTACCCAATATGTTTCAGTCACGGTAGCTTCGATCAATGATAAGCCAACAGTTGCTAACTTTGCTATAACTGTAAATGAAGATACGGCGATTGCTTCAGTGAATGTTGCTGTTTCAGCATCTGTTGATGATTCTTTAGGAGGAGCGCCAAGTGAGAACAATACGCCTCTTACTTATTCAGTTATCACGCCACCAACAAAACATTTAACTTACGCATTAACATCAACGGGAACCCTTGATTATACTCCAGCTTTAAACGAAGAATTTTTAACTAGTGATCAAATGGTCATTCGTGTTTCTGATTCACTTGGGGCGACTGAAGATATTACAGTTACTTTTAATCAAGGTGTAATCTTTGATGATAATCCTATAGCAAGTACAACAGCAGGAACATTCTCGCTGGCCTTAACTGAAGATACGGCAGCAACCTTTTCTTCAGCCTCTTCAACAAGTCAGCTCGCTTTTTCTGAACCAGACACGGCTCACTTTTCATTACCAGATGTTTATAATTGTGTTGTAAATCCTGACTCAGTTACTGGTGGTGACTTTTTTCAAACCAGTGCTTGTACTTGTGAAGTCAATGCAGTCACTGGTGCTGGAACTTGTGAAGTGGCAGTTTTACCAAAGCAAAATACAGACTCTTCAGCTAACGCTAGTGCTGGACCCTTAGTTGCTTATTATGTGAATGATACAACTGAAGTGGTTACTTCAAATCAACAAACCTTTAATGTACCCATCACTGATGTGAACGATGCTCCTGTTGCCTATTCGGCCGTAGGTGTAACCTTTGCAGAAGCCGCTGGGGCAACTCATGTTGCTGGAGCTCAGGCTCTAACTATCCCTGACGCTTGGGATGAAATTCCTGGCTCTGTTACTTACGCAATCGTTACTGCTCCAACAGCTGGAAGCTTAGCCTCTTGTATGGACGCGGGATCAAGCTTTACTAAAACTGGTTGTACCTATACGCCTACTAGTGGAAACCTTCAAAATACAGGAACTCCAGCAGCGGCCACTTGGACGTTGGCCGGAGAGATTTCATTTGCATCTCTTGTTCCTGGAACTTCTTTTAATACAACGACTATAACGATAGCAGCAGGTTTTAATATTGGTAATGATCCTCAGATCATTGTTGATCCTAGCGCTGACAGTATTACTATCTATGTCGATCAAGCAGGCACTACAGCAGCAACAGATATTACAACAGCTCTTGCTGCTCATAGTATTGCTTCACAATTAATTTCGGTTACGGCGACTCCTGGGAATGTTTCGACTATCGGAGCAATTGCAAGAGTTGATGGAGCTGCTGGATATGCTGATTCATTTACTTATACGGCAACTGACGGATCGGGCACTTCTCAGACCCGGACCGTTTATATAAGTATTACAGCAACTAATGATAATCCGGTGATCTGTAATTATAGTAACTATAATGATCTCAACGCCTGTGGTGGTCTTGGCTGTCTTGCTGATTCAAATCCAGATGACCTTTCAATTTCACCTACAACTCACACGGCTAGCAAACCTATCGTCTTTTTTAATAAGGCAGAAGGGGTTTGCTGGAAATCAACGAGTGTTTCAGCCTGGGAGCTACAAAGTGGCTCTTTTATTCAAGACGTATTAGTTAACGAAGGTGAAGGCACCTTTATAATAGATAATATTGGAATAGATGAAGGTGGAGCAGGCTCAGAAGACACTGATACGATCGGTGTTACTTCTATTGTTTCAGATAATGTGATCTTAGTTCCAAGCGGAAGTGTTCGCCCTTATTTTAATAATGTGCTTCAAACAGTTGGTGCCATGCCAGGTGTCGCTTTTGGAGGCGCAACAAGTGAAGGGGAAGAGACCTTTCGTTTAGACATTACGCCGCAAATTGGTGTGACAGGGACTGCGAATATTACAATTACGACTGAAGATTTAAGTGGTGCCAGTGCTAGTTATCAATTTGCTTTTACAGTGAACGGTTTTTCTGCCATTCATAATGGTTGGAAGAATATTACAGCAGAGGGGCCTAAGTTTAATAAGTTTGATCAGTTTATTGAAGATAGCGCAGTCACAGGGGATGAAAACTTTGTCTGCTCATTCAATGTTGATAAATGTGGGGCAGGGGGAATCTGTAAAGGGACCTCTACACCAAATGGTGTTGTGACAGCTGATGCTGCTAATGTTCTTTATTACGATTCAGCTAATAATCAGTGTTATAAGGCAGCAGCAGCAGGAACGACTTGGACAGCACTTAATACTTATTGCGCGGTCACGCCTAGTTATCTTATAACGGATTGTAATGCTTTAGGGGCAAGTTGTATCGGTACGGCCGATCCAAACGGAACCTATACGGCAACAGATAGAAACCAATTCTATTTTGATGAAACCAATTCAACTTGTTATAGATCAACGGCCGCTACTAATAGTAACTGGGTTGTTTATAACGCAGCTGGTGAGATCACTATCGAGTGGGAAGCCTTCGATCCTATTCCTGCTAGTGAATCTATTTCAGAGCACCAGGTCTTTAGAAGGTTGGAGAGTGACCAATTTAATTACAATGCTCCTATTAATAGAAATACAATTTCTTCTTCTACAACGACCTTTACGGATAACGCAATCAATTCAATTTATCCACCAATTCCAAATACAGTTTATTACTACGAAGTAAGGCCTATCATTCAAGGCATATCAACTAATACTGATGAAGTCTTTAAGCTCTTAAGAGTTCTCTCTCCGCCTGATAATACGGTTTTCGTCCACAGATGGATGGTGAATAGTTCAATATGTACGCTTATGAATTCGACTTCTATTGATCCCAATAATAACTATAGATGTTCTTATGAAGGTCCTGGAGATAGTGGCGGTGTTCCTGGTGGAAACTTCTACGATATCGGGCAAGATCTTATTGTTGACCGCTTTGAAGCCGGTTGTGATTACTCAGGAGCGCCTACATGTAGCGGAACGGCAGATGGAAGTTGTATTGGGATTAATGATCCTATAACTGACACCGGTATTTTAGCCACTGCTATAGGAGATATTTATTATTCAAGATCAAATGGAAAGTGTTATGCAGCAACGGGAACTGGAGCAGGGAATTGGGCAGAAGTAACTGGAGCAAGTGCCATTGCTGGCTATATAAAAGGTCATCTTCCTCCCTTAGTAAATATTTCTCAAACTAATAGTAATACTTTTTGCTCAAACCAAACGTGGAGCCAGACAGGTTCAATTGGGTTTGCCGCTCCTGCAGCCATTTCTAAGACTCTTCCATCTAGAAAAGAGCAAATGGCCTATAGCCTTTGGGATACAGATAATAATACTGACGCTAATCTAACAACTATCGAAACAGGTCTTTCTCTTAATAGTTCTGCTAAGTGTAATAGTTCTCAAGCGAATGGTTTCGCTGCTACTTATTCTGATGTAGCAGTGCCTGATTCTAATACTTTTTATTCTCTGCCTGGGACAGCAACTTCTAATATCAGAAGTATGATGACCGGTAGTAATCAAACCAATACTTGTAAGTCTCGCTTTGGTGTTCAAGATCATGTCGGGAATGTTGCTGAGTGGACTAACGAAAGATTCAATTGTCATAGCACTTGTCCTTATTCAAGAACGGGGTGTAATACTGCTAATAGCCAGTGTACAGGCGGGGGTGATCCTTCAGCGACTTTTACTGCGGCCATTGGAACTTATTATTTAGACGGCGCTACTTGCTATGTGAATACTGACGGTCTTACGACTTGGTCAGATGTGACCTTATTAAATGCAGGGGACCGCTATGGAGCTTCTTTTTGTGAAGCGCAGATCACTGGAGACACAAGTGCCCTTGCTACTACAGGGACAGACATGCGCTACGGTGATGGCTCTGATCAGTGGTTTAAAAAATACTTATTAGATGGTGCTATAGGCCCTTGTGTGGATTCAAATTCTGATGATGCTTGTGATGGTGGAATCGATTCTTGGGCCTTAGAGGATGAAAGAAACAGCGCAGGTCGCTTCGTGATACCCATGGGACTACCTGTAGTGACTGACTTTAATTCAAACTTTTCGGCTTCCAATATCTTAGACTTTCTCTTTGAAATCGGGCCAACTTCAGGGATCACTTCGACTCAGCTAAGAGATGATATTGTTAACTTTGATTCTGCTACTATTGCCGCAGAGGCAACTGGTTGTGGTGGCATGGCCACTGGGGGATCTTACTTAGATGGCACTGGAGCTGGTGTCTATGCCTTAGAGCTTCTTCCTTGTACGGATTCTGCTAGAAGTTATTTAACCGTAGGAGACGTTACTATTGTTCAAGTTGGAACAGGAGTAACTCCTAATCTAGAGTTTATTAACCTCTCTGCTAATACAGCAGCGGAAGTTGTGTCAGCTAACGCCGTTACAGGTCAAATTCAAGTGACTCTTAGAGATACTGCAGGGAATGTAACTTCTGTTCCAAGAGATATAGTAAGCGCTATCAATAATGATGGAGTGGCCAGTACCTTCGCTTTTGCCATTGTTAGTGGAAATGCTAGTACGGTCCAATCAGCGGCTGGGCAAACTAACTTCACGGAAACAGATAAGAAAGACACCATGATCGATGTAGGCTTTAGATGTGTTGCCCCAGTCACGGGTTACTCAGAATAACGCGTCGTTTCTATCGACTAAGGTCTTGATTCCTTTACATTCATAAAAAGTAAACTTTTCCCCTGAGTCAGCTCTTGTTACTATTTTCTTATTCGAATACTTAAAGGAAAAGGCCATGGCTTCATTTTTTTCAAAGTTTAAAGAACAACCTCATGCTGATGATTTACCTAAAGGGAAGGTTATCTCTTTTCTTAATCAAAAGGGTGGCGTTGGGAAGACGACTATGGCCTATAATACTGCCTTTGCCTTAGCTGAAGAAGGGCATAAGGTTCTCTGCCTCGATCTTGACCCTCAGGCCAACCTCTCCCTTCTTTTTGATGCGGAAAAAACAGGCGAAACCCATATCCATCATCTCCTTATCAATAGTATTCGAGAGCTTAAGGCCCTTCATGTTGGCTCTTTAGTTGATGATGTTTTAATAAAAGATAAGGGGGTTGATCTTCTCCCGGCCGGGCAAGAGTTAAGTGGTTTTGAACTTTCAGTTGCAGGGATAAATTCTCCTAGGCAATTGATCCTAAAAACATTCCTAGAAAAGAACGATCTTTTAAAGAGATATGATTATATAATTGTTGATTGTCCCCCTACACTAGGTCTACTTGTAGTGAATATTCTCTGCGCTAGTCAAGGGGTAATGATTCCTTTTAAAGCGGATGAGTTTTCAAGAAAAGGTCTTGCTCATTTTTATGATGTCTTAGGTGATGTTAGTGAAATGGGAATTACTAGGGCCCCTGATGTCTTAGCTCATATACCAAATATGGTTGATCTAAGGCGCAAGCAAGAATCTAAAGATTTAAAAGTGATCACAGAAGAGAGAGAACATGCTTTGACGGTTGATCCTTTTTTCAACCGTGCCCAATTAGTAAAAAGCCAGGCCCAGAAGAAATCGGTTTTTTCTTATAAGTCTAAAGAATACCTACCCCTTCAAAAACGTTTTAGTGGGCTTGCAGGGATTATCACAAAATGGAACGAGCAGTATGAACACTAAAACTAAGAACCCCTTATTTGTTGTGACTAATAAAGGACAAGATGTTGAAGAAGCTACAAACCTCTTTGATGCTCTTGTTAAGAAATTGGGCCTTGCTCCTGTTATCTCTATACTTGAGGGAATCTTACAAGATCTCTTGAACAACGTAACAAGCTACTCAGGCTTTATGGTCTTAAAGAGCTTTATTGATGAGTTAGTCTTAAACCTTGAAAAGTTGATTAAAAAACTTGATCCGATCTTGGCGTTCTCCCTTTATAAAAGATAGTATTTTTCCTCTATAAAATTTCTCTACATCTCTTATAATAGTGGGGAATGATTAAAAAACTCTTCTATCTTATTTCTTTCATCATGATTGTTTATACAGGCATGATGATTCGCATGCGCCCAGGACAGATGTTTAAAGGAAAAGCTTCTCCTAAGGCCAAGATAGCTGAGGCGAAAGAGGCTCCGGTTCGAAATACGGCCTTTAAAATATCCCAGGAAAGAAAAGTCATCCTTCGCAATTTTACAGGGTCGGTAGAGGTAATAAAAAAGGGAATTAGTGTTGATGTAAGAAAAGGAATGGTCCTCGGTTTTAAAGATGAAATCATTACTCATAAAAAAAGTGTCGCTATATTAAGCTTTGCTAATAATTCAACCATCAAGGTCTTCTCTGGTTCTGAATTTAAGATCACTAAAATTCAAAGCCGCGAACGCTCTGATATTAATATGCAGTACAATATCTTCGATCTTAAAAAAGGAGCTCTCCTGGTAGACTTTGTTAACCAAGGAAAGAGCCACTTCTTAGAGATCACATCCCCCGTATCAAAATTACAAATAAGAGGAACTCAGTTTCTTTACTTACACAACAAGACTAAGGGACGCTCTCAGTTAGCAGTAAGAGAAGGAATTGTTAAGGTCTTTGGTATAGACCCTAAAAAGTCTACATTTGTTATGCAAGAACAAGGGACCTTAATAAAAAATGATGGCATGATTGAAACGGTCACCGAAGATAAATGGGTAGAGAAGATTAACTGGAGTAAACTATCAAAGGGAAGTGGAATCGATCTTTATGATCCAAAGGCCAGCAATCTTATAAAAGATGAGTGGAAAAGTAAGCGCTCTAAGATGCAAAGGAAAACGATCTCTCAGATAAGTGAAAATGTAGGCGAAGCCGCTGGTAAAACAAAAACCGGCGGTATGATCAAGTCAGTGATGGGAAAGGTTCTTGAAGTTGGAGGAGCTATTGCGGAAAAAGGGGTTAGCACTTTTAAGAAGGCAAGCCCTGTTTCGAAGATCAATGAAGTCGGCTCTGATGTAAAGAACTTCGAAGACGAGCAAAGAAAGAAGCAGGCGCTTCTTGATTCAATAGGTGAAGATTAAAAGAAGTTCATAAGTGGAAGGCCTATAGAGAGACCCGCCATCTTAGAGACATATCCATTTTGCCCCCAAGTAATATAATTAAACTCCCAAAAAGGACCTTTTCCCCATCGCACCCAAGTATTCGTGTATTCTACGTCACTTTGAGTAGAGAGGAAGATTCCAAAGCTTATAAGGTAATTCTCTACTCCAAAAGCATTCTTATAATTGATTTCAGCTCCTTGAGGGAAGATAACTTTATTTTGCGCTTCAGAGAGTCCATCACCTTGCTTGAAATAAAGTCCTTGCGCCCCTAAAAGGGGAACGATCTCAAGGCGCCCATCAAGAGCGTCTGCTAATTGATAGGCAAAATAGAATCCAGAATTATTAAAGATGGTCTTGTTGTAGGCCAGGGCATCAAAGACTCTTACGCTGGTGTGGCGGGTCAGCTCTAGTTTTCCATAAAGGTAGAGAACTGGAGCGATCTTCCAGTCATCTTTTTTAATGACCGATTCTCCGTAAAGCCCGGCAGGACCAAAGCCAAAAGCGGTCTTCACTCTGTTTAATCTTTTAGGTAACCTGGCCTCTAATTGAACTGACCTATGTTTACCTTCTTGATCTACAACCTTAAAAGAGACAGGAGAGTTATCTTTTATAAAGGTAGTAAAAGGCGGTTTCTTTCCATTGATAAGAGAAATATTAGTGGCAGAGAAAGTAACCTCTAAGAAGGGCTTTTCGTATCCCCAAGTACCAACTCTCTCCAAGCGGCAACCAACGCTCATATAAACATCATCAAGACCTTTTATATTTAGTCCATATCTTACACAGCTATAATCGATTAACTTAGTGTTCTTCTTCTTGTCGATGATCTCAGAAAAGGTATGAAGCTTTTCGATGACCGTATTACTTTGAACGATCTTAATAACTCCTGGGTCAAAAAGGTTCACAAATAATTCAGTATAAAGATACTTGCCTCTTTTTTGAGGGATGACGTTTTTTCCACCAAACTCAATATGGATATTGTTTTGGTTCTTCAAGATATGAATCCCCATACGGGCCCTTGGAGTAAGAAGGTTGCTGCTACTTCTTATCCATTGGACAGAACCCTTGATGAGGTTTGATTTTACAAAAGGGCTTTTAAATTCTTTTTCCACCTTAAAATCATTAAGTTCTAGTGGGACTCTGGAGTCACCTATTTGAACTGGGCCAAAAGAGACGCTAAAGGCACTATCGCCGGCCAAACTTTTGGATGAAAAGGCAGAAATGACTAGTACAAATACAAAGAGGATTGAGGCGTGAATTTTCATAGGGGAAAGTGTAACAAAAGCTCAGGTTAACGGGAACGATATCTAAGCTTTTTTTTGTCTTTATGAACTGCGCCATTAAAAGGTGCTAGTGGTTTTGGTAATTCTTTCTTTAAGATACCAGCTTGACCGGTTGAGACCTCATCAACAATCCATTCTACCTTGGGTTTGATCTCATTCTCACCAGGAAGGTTAACTTCCACGGTCTTTGAAGCCTCTTCTAAAAAGCTGAGCTCATCATAGAGGCTTGTTTCATTGGCCTGCGCTCCTAAAGATCCTAAAAAAAGGAGGAGGGCCGCTTGTCGAATAGTATTCAGATTGGGTACAAACACTCTTAAATGATGACATATAATGAAGAAGATTTAAAGCTAAGCTCTTATGATTACGAGTTACCGACAGAACTTGTCGCAGAGCGTCCGGTTACTGATAGAGAGTCTTCTAAACTTCTTATCTATAATGAAGAAACACAAAGAGTTGATCACGCTAGCTTTACTAAGATAGTCGAAGAGCTCCCAGAGGGAAGTACCTTGGTCTTGAATAGATCAAAGGTCTATCCATGTAGGCTCTTTGGGAAAAAGGAAACCGGAGCTAAGGTTGAAGTCTTTATCCTAAGCCTCGATGCAAATAATGGCGCCTATCCAGCTTTACTAAAGAGCAGTTCTAAGAAACGAGTGGGGGATAAGATCCTTTTTGAAAAGGGATTAAGCTGCACCATCTCTAAAGTTTTAGAGGGAACCTTTGAAGTTATGTTCTCTGATTTTAGTGCTAAAGAGGTCGTAGAGAAGATTGGGATCGTCCCTCTTCCTCCCTATATTAGAGGTGGTCTCTCTGATGAACTAGATAAGAGTACTTATCAAACCATCTATGCAAAAGAGCTAGGTTCAGTGGCAGCTCCTACAGCGGGGCTTCATTTTACGCCTGAATTAATAAAGCGTTTAAAAGATAAAAAAATCGAAATCGCCTATGTTACTTTACATGTGGGCCTTGGAACCTTCCTTCCGGTTAAAACCGAAGAGATAGGTGAACATAAGATGCATAGTGAAAAGTACTTTGTTGATGCTGAGAATTTAGAATTAATTAAAAAGGCTACTAAGTTAATCTGTGTGGGAACGACTAGCCTTCGTGTCTTAGAATCTATGCCTAGTGACTTAGTGGCAGATCAAATCTATGAAACCGATATCTTCCTCTATCCAGGTAAGAAAGTGCTATCAATAGACGGAATGATTACAAACTTTCATCTTCCTAAGAGCTCATTGATTATGCTTGTGAGCGCACTAGTTGGAAGAGAGAAGACTTTAGAGTTATATAAAGAGGCGATAGATTTTAAATACCGCTTCTTTAGTTATGGGGATGCAATGCTGATAAAAAGAAAGGGACGTTGGTCATGAGTTTTTTTACTTTAGAGGGAACGTCTCAAAATGCTAGGGCCGGGACTATTAAGACGGCCCATGGTGATATTCAAACACCTATCTTTATGCCCGTTGGCACAAGAGGGGCCATTAAAACCTTAGAGACTTCTCATATAGAGTCGATGAAGGCCCAGATCATTCTAGGCAATACTTATCATCTCTACTTAAGACCAGGTCATGAACTGATCGAGAAAGTCGGTGGTGGGCTTCATGGTTTTATGGACTGGAGTGGCCCAATCCTTACGGACTCAGGGGGCTTTCAGGTTTTCTCTTTAAGTGATTTAAATAAAGTCACTGAAGAGGGAGTTAAGTTTAAGTCTCATATTGATGGCAGCTATCATATGTTTACACCAGAGAAGTCTATGGAGATTCAGAAGGCCTTAGGCTCTGATATTGTCATGGTCTTCGATGAGTGCCCAGCACTACCGGCGACTAAGGAAGCGCTTCATAAATCAATGGAGCTTACGGTGAGATGGGCCAAGCGTTGCAAAGACTATGAATTAAAGCCGCATCAAAATCTTTTTGGGATCGTTCAAGGTGGGCTTCATCAAGATATTAGAATGGAATGCTTAGAGCGCTTAGAGGAATTAGACTTTCCTGGTCTTGCTCTAGGTGGACTAAGCGTTGGTGAAAAAAATGAAGAGATGGTTGAGTTCCTTAATGATTTTACACCAAAAATGCCGGCCCATAAGCCTCGCTATTTGATGGGAGTCGGGAAGCCCCTTGATATTTTAAACGGAATCCGCGCAGGGATTGATATGTTTGACTGCGTTCTACCCAGCCGTAACGCTAGAAACGGGCAAGTCTTTACCTTTGATGGCCCCATGAATATAAAGAATGAAAGATATAAAGAGGACCCAAAGGGCATTGACCCTGAACTTAATTGCCCTCTGACTAAAAGGTATAGCCGTGCCTATTTGCGTCATTTATTTAATGTTGGAGAGTATACGGCTGGACTTCTCATGACTTACCACAATCTCTACTTTTTTATCGAATTAACGCGAAGAGCAAGGGAAGCAATTTTAGAAGGTAAGTTTGACGTCTTTTATGAGTCATTTTATAAACGCTACACAGCTAATCAAATAAGTTAAATCTCGGAGACAGAATGGATTTTTTATTTTCAACAGCATATGCTCAAGAAGCCGGTGCAGCCGGACAACCAGCCGCTATGGCACAGTTCGCACCCTTTGTTATTATCTTCATCATTTTCTATTTCCTCATGATTCGTCCTCAAAAGAAGAAGCTTCAAGAAGAACAAGTAATGCTTGATTCTTTAACTAAAGGTGATGAAATCTTTACGAAATCAGGTATCATCGGAACTATTCACGGACTAACAGATAAAATAATTACGTTAGAAACTGAAGGTGGAAACAAATTAAAAGTTCTTCGTTCACAAGCCGGCGGTAAGGCCAGCATGATCTACGAAGAGAAAAAGGAAAAATAATGTTTGGACTAGGCGCAACAGAAGTCGTTGTTATTCTCATTTTAGCACTGATATTTATTGGGCCTAAAAAACTTCCCGAGCTCGCTAAAGGGCTCGGCAAGGGTCTTCGCGAGTTTCAAAAAGCGAAAGATGATCTAATGACTCAAGTAAATGAAGAAGTCGAAGACGCAAAGCTTGATGAGTTAATCGAGAAGAAGAAAAAAGAAGAAGCGGACCAGAAGATCACTGGCGTCACAACTGACGCAGTAGAACAAAAAGCCGACCCAGAAAAACTCTCTTAAGATTCTAAAAACTTAAGTCTTTTAAAACTAAGCCCTTCTGCCTTATAATAGCCTTCATCTATAAAGAAGGAATTTTAAATGAAAAGAAGTTGGTGGTATCGATTTACCTTTCTCTTAATTGTAACAGTCATGTCTATTGTGGTTGTTATCCCAACAGCAATGAATTTTGGGGAAGAGAGTAATTATCCCGTTAAATCTAAGATTAATCTAGGACTCGACCTTCAGGGTGGACTCTATATGATCTTAGGAATTGATTTTAACAAGGTCTACCTTGATGAGATCAAAGGCTACGCCAGAAGGATTGAGTTTGTTCTCAATGATGATGGTATTGGAGCTAAGGTTGGAGTTGTTGATAAAACAGAAATCTCAGATCCGAGACATTCTATTATCTTAACAAACCCTGCAGATGCTTCAAAAGCAAAAGACAGAATCAGGCAATACTTTGGAAGTTACCTAAGACTAACATCTGAAGAAGGGGCGACTCTACAATTTGGTATGGCAACAGTTGCTAAGACTCAAATTGAAGAACAGTCTGTTTCAAAATCAATTGAAGTTATTCGAAATAGAATTGATGAGTTTGGTGTAACTGAACCAGAAATTATTTCTCAAGGTAACGATAGAATCATCGTTCAGCTTCCTGGTGTAAAAGACATTGATAGAGCTAAAGAGCTTATCGGTAAGACGGCCAAGCTTTCTTTTAAGATGGTTAACGACGAAGTCTCCGGAGCTACTGTTCAGGGCTGGATCGACGAAGCTACTGCTGCTGGAATTGTTTATAAGAAAGGGGAGAGGTTCTCTCTTTATATAGCAAAACTTAACGATCACTTAAGATCTAAGTTTCCTCCTGGATTTGAATTAGCTTTTGAAAAAAGAGTTTCAAAGTTTAACAATGAAACTGAAGCTCAAATTCCCTACTTAATTGAATCAAACCCAAAGTTAACTGGGGATGAGCTTCAAGATGCTAGAGTTCAGATTGATCAACAAAAGAATGAGCCTTATGTTTCTCTAGAGTTTAAGTCCCAAGGGGCGAAACTTTTTGAACAACTAACTGGTGATAATGTTGGGAAGAGAATGGCCATTGTCTTAGACGGTAATGTTTATTCAGCTCCAAATATTAATGAGAAGATCGGTGGTGGTCGTGCTCAGATTACTCTTGGCCGTGGAGGCTTTGATCAATCTATGCGAGAAGCGCGAGATCTTGCCTTAGTTCTTAGAGCTGGTGCTCTTCCTGTGCAGCTTGATTTTCAAGAACAAAGATCAGTCGGGCCTTCCCTTGGTCAAGATTCAATTGTTAAAGCTCGTTACGCTTCAATCATCGGTTGTATCGTGGTCTTCCTTTTCATCCTCATCTATTACAAGATGGCCGGTGGAATCGCTATGATGACCCTCTCATTGAATATTCTTTTTATCCTCGCTTGTTTGGTAGGACTAGAGGCAACTCTTACTCTTCCTGGTATTGCTGGTATCGCTCTTACAGTTGGTATGGCCGTGGATGCAAATATTATTATCTATGAAAGGATTCGAGAAGAGATTCGAAAGGGCGTTGGAAATTACAAGGCCGTTGAGAGTGGATTTGAGTCAGCCTTTTTAACGATTGTTGATGCAAACATTACAACTGCCTTAGCTGGTATTTGTCTCTTAAATTTTGGTACTGGTCCAATTAGAGGTTTCGCCGTCACACTCCTTATCGGAATTGTGGCCACTGTTTATTCAGCCTACTTTGTAGGGAAGCTTTTATTTGAATTTTATATGAACAAAGTAGAAGGTCAGGACCTTTCAATTTAGGAAAAGGATTATTTTTATGATGGAAGTAATTAGACACGATATAAATATAAACTTCATCTCGAAGTTCCCAAAGACGGCTGTCGTCTCACTCATCTTGGTTTGTCTTAGTCTCTTTGGACTATTCTCAAAGATGAAGTACGGGGTCGACTTTAGAGGGGGAGCGGAAGTTCAGGTTAAGTTTGCGCAGCAGATGAATCTTGATGCTATCCGTACAACCTTAGTTAAGAACGGATTTAAAGGTGCCTTGGTTCAAACCATTGGTGAGAAAGCTGATAATGAGTACCTTATTAAGGTTCAGGCCTCAGATGAAAACTTAAATGAAGTGACTGAGAAGATGTCTCTTCTTTTAAACACGACTTACAAGAATGAAGGTCTCAATATCAGAAAGGTTGATATTGTTGGTCCAAAAGCCGGAGCAAACTTAAGAATCTCTGGATTCCAGGCCATGCTTTGGGCACTGATTGCCATTATGATCTATATTGGTCTTCGTTTTGATTTTAAGTATTCTCCAGGAGCTATTGTGGCTCTCTTTCATGACGTCACTATTATTCTAGGAATCTTCGCTTTTACTGGGACAGAGTTTACTCTTCAAACAGTGGCGGCGCTTCTTGCTGTTATTGGTTACTCGGTGAATGATACGGTTGTTATCTACGATAGAGTGAGAGAACACGAAGAGAAACACGCAGGACGCGATCTTGGTGAGCATATTAATAATGCTGCTAATGAGACACTTTCTCGTACTATTCTTACTTCAGGAACGACTCTCTTTATCTCAGTTACTATGTTCATCTTTGGTGGTGGAGCGATTAAGGATTTCTTCTTTGCTATCTCACTAGGTGTTTTCGTTGGTACTTATAGTTCAATCTTTATTGCAGCTCCTGTAACGCTTTTCTTTGATCGCCTCAATGCAGGTAAATCAAGTTCAGCCGTTAGTGCATAATCAAAATAAAATTTTCACAGTTCTTATTCTGGTCCTCCTTCTTGGAGGGCCAGTTTTTTCTCAAGACGATGCCGGCCTAGATATTGAGTCTCTTGAATCAGATGTCTCAACATCAGAAGAGTTAGGCCTTGATCAAGAAGCAGTTCTTGAAGAAGACCCACTTCCCGGTGGAAATGCTAAATTAAATAAAGAATTGAAAGAAAAAGGCATCTCTAAAAATGATATTGGGACGATGCTTGAGTCCTTGAGAAAGATTGACCCTGAAGGCTTTAGAAAGATGGAAGCTGGGGAGCTTAGTACTGAAGAGACCAATGAGATGATGAAGAATGCCCTCTCTAAGCTGCCCAATAAGGACGTTATGAAGCTTATGGGAGGTACTAGTGACCTTCTTGCTGAGAAGCTTAAGGCAGTCACTAAAGGACTTAGTTCGGTACCTTATGAAACTGCCTTAGAGAATATACGAACTCAAGTTGATAAGTCTAAAGCAGCCCCTCTCTTTAAGATGGTGCCTAAGTCCCATGAGTTCTTGACTCATTTTTTAAGAGATGAGGAGGCCACTAGTAAGTTCTTTGGTATCGTTAAGGACCGTAAGCGCTTGCTCACTTTCGCCGGTGTCAATATCTTCTTGATGTTTATAGGATGGCGTTTAAAGGCGCATAGAAAAAAGATGAATTATTCAGCTGCAGAGGCTTTTTCAAAAGGTTTTCGCCAATTTATTCTCTTTAGTGTGATTAAATTATGGGTGATCTGGTTCTTCTTTTCTTCAGAGATTAAGCCTATCTGGGCCGTCATTCAGAAAACTTATTCTTAATCAACGCTAGGAATACAGGCAAAACGTTTATCAGGTGGTCTAATAGAAGTATTAAGCCCAGAGGTTGCTCCCCCTTGACCGAGATCTTCAGGAGCACGAATCGTATACGTTCTCTGAGAAGACTTCTTAACATAAGGATTCACTTCATCTGGTGGCCAGTAAAAGTGAACTGTCTTTGAAGCTGAAGTTATTTCATCAGGAACAAAGTGTTGATTGTTTTCAAAATAAAACCAAATCTTCTTTAACTGTCCTTCTCTGATCATAAGAAAATCATTTGGGGCTAAGTTAAAGGTGCCATCTCCGTTAGGAATAACAATGGGCTCTCGCTCGGACATGAACAGACCCTCTGTATCAACACCGACAACTTCTTTTAAGACTCTAAAGAGGTTATCCCCAGTTGAGCCGTTATACTCCTCTTGACCAGGGCAAAATCCACGTCCTGATTGAGGGTTAATAAAGGCCTGCATGATAAAACCTAAGTTAGGGTTAGTTGTTGCTAGAGGGAAGTTAGGCCATGGCAGAAGGCCAAAAAGACCTACAGTTCTGACTTCGTTATATTCATTAAGAAGCCTATCTTCTAAAAGCTTATTGATATCAGGGTTTCCGTCTGCGTTAGCATCAGCAAAACGAATATCACTAAAGTCCCATAGGGCAAGGTGCTGTGGCACAAGCTCTAATCTCGGGTAGAGAGGAGAGTCGATAGCTCCATTAGTATTTACATCATGACAGATATCAAAAGTATTATTAGCAGGCATTGGCGGTGGGGTTGCGTTTGAGGCAAACATATAATGAACTCTTGCCGCATTTTCAAAATTATTATCATTTCCTTGAGTCCCATCTCTAAAGATACATGTGTATAAAGATGAAGGCATGATCTTCAGTGGTGAGTTATTCGTCGTTGATCCGTCGTCTTGAGGAATACGGTAAAGTTGAAAAGTATCAGAGCTAGCATTAGATCCTGATCCATTTTCAACAATCTTAGCAATATAAACTTTGTTCGTTTCAAGTGACCCAATATTTACTGTAAAGGTATTTGACCCTTGAGGAATATTGATCGTTAAGAACTCTTTAGAACTTCCATCATCAACTTCAAGAACACAACTAGGACCGGTTTCTTCGTTGATCTCAACAGTACACCAGTTAGCTAGTGTTCCAAGCGCCGGGTTAAGCTCAACATCAGGACCCACTGTAACAGAGCCATATAAAGTCGCCGCTTGATCAGCAGCATTCTTTCCAGAACAAAACTGATCACAATTATTAACAATGTCTCTCTTATTTCCAATACAAGAACAAAAATCTTTTTTAACAAAAACCGAATTCACAGGACGGATAATGCCAGAACCTTCAAGGCAAACAAATTGCGCAGCTTCAATCTCTGCTAAGACCTGAGCCTTACTTTCATCAGTTAAGCTGGTGCTATTTTCAACTTCGCTAATTGTAGTGGTAAGCTCAGCATCAGTTGCAGCGTGAGTTACGTCAGCTGGGCAGGCGCTTAAGCAAGAAGCATCAGAAACTCTATAGGCCCCTGTACAATTAGCGGAGCCGCCATCAGTTTCGATTGAGAAGTCTTTTATAAGAGCGCGGCCCTTTCTTCCCCCATCGCTAATACATGAAGTTAAAAGACAAAGGAGGGCCAATAAAGAGGCAAGCCTCTTTAGTCCTAATCCTTGTAAATCTCTTAATTCATGTTGCTTCATATTTTTTTCTACCTATAAGCTTTTCGTCAGTTATTCCCATGCTCTTTAGGCATTTCTTGCCTACTGCCTCTATTTTATCGCGAATAGCCTTTATAAAGGTGGAATCGCCCTAACCTAGACATAAACCTTGTAATAATAGATACTTAAGGAGTTTTGAAGGTAAATTCACAACTGAAAACCTGCCTCAAAATGGTGCCATGCAAGGATATCGCGAACTTGTGTTATTATTTAAGAAATAATAGGCACTTAACCCTTTAGTTATTTGGCGAGTCTACCGAGAAGGCTAGTACAACTTACTGATAGTATTACATCCATAGAGGAGAGAGATATGACAAAGGCCGATTTGATTGCAGCTCTAGAAAAGCAAGCAAACATCACCCATAAGCAAGCTGAGACTGTAGTTAATATTTGTTTTGATAGCTGTATTAAAACTCTATATGAAGACGAAAGAATTGAAATCAGAGGATTTGGATCTTTCGCCAACAGAAACTACAAGGCCTACGAAGGACGAAACCCTAAGACGGGTAAAGTCGTTAAGGTACCACCTAAGAAAGTTCCTTTCTTTAAGGTTGGGAAAGAGCTGAAAGAAATGGTGGATGCTGGTAAAGACAAATACGTTATTAGAGAAGCTTAGAATTAAAATATTTATATAAATAAAAAAGGGAGCCTAGTTGCTCCCTTTTTTTATGCACTCTTAGTTAATATTAATTCCATGGGCCATTTGAAAGAACCAGGCGTTCGCCTCATGAACTCCTACGTTCTTGTAGCGTTTAACTTTCTTAGAAAACTTAAGAACATCAACAGATCCAACCTTTTCTATATCAATAACCATGCCTTGATCATCAAAGATAAGCTTACTAATGCTAAGGTCTCTGTTCATTGTGTTATCAGCGCCAATACCAGCTAGCTTTGAAGTATCAAAAAGAAAGAGCCTGTGATCGGAAGTATCAGAACAAAGCGCTTTAGATTCAACCTTGTACCAAGTGTTCGTTATGGTTTTTCCTTTTCTTGTTTGTAATTCAAAGATTCCAAGTCCCGTTGGGCGGTTACAGGAAACCTGTCTGATCACTCCTTCAATTGATTTATTTGTCTTAGCAAATGCGTTTAGTGATCCAAGTAAAATAGTTATTAATAATAATGTTTTCATGTTTATCTCCTTTAAAGATAGTTAGTTATTAAAGTCCAAGTCTTTCTTTTTTAATCTTCGTCCAAAGTGAATCTAGAGGGGAGAGCATCTTGTTTTCGCAGTTTGCTTTAACCTCGTAATCTCCAATGATTTGATCATTAACATCAGTTCCTGTTACTTTTAATGGATTAGTTCTATTTAAATAATCAAACTTAAAGATTTCCTTTATTGACCTTCTCGCCAAGTAGAAGTCAGCTGTTCCATCTCTACCTTCCTCCACTCCATTAGAGATGACATAACAAAGATCAATATAGCTCTTCGTTCTTTTCTCTCTATAGAGGTGTTCTTTATTATATTTTTTATTAAAAGGTTGAGAGACACAGTTTGAAGCCGCTGTCGCAGAGTAGTGATAAGTCCTAGGACCTACTTGATAAACTGATCTGCTAGGGTGAAAGGTTGTAATTTGATGACTTGATAAAGTCTTACCCTCTTTAGTTAATTCAACCTGACAGATCATATAGTTTTCAGGAGTACTAGGAAGATTGGCATTGGCGTTAAGGCCGATTGAAAGAGCTGCTATTGTTAGAATTGTTTTCATGTTGATTCCTTTTGTTTTCAAGTTTCGTGTGGGGTGAAATTAACAGAAATTTGAAATGCTGCAATGGGTTACATTCAATATGTGAGGACAGGTATTTGTCCACGGGTGAAAAATTCATAGTAGCAAGTAACTGTTTTCATTGAATAAACTAGACTGTCTTAAATGTTTACAGGGGCTTACTTTTTTTCAACGAAACCCTTTTAGGCCTAAAATCCCTCTAAAATAAAGAGGTATGAAAACAGATCTATCCCTTTTAAACGAAGTTTTAAGTCAAGACTTTGAGCTTAGAAAAATAAAGAACAAAAGCTTCTCTATGCGCGCCTATGCTCTATTTCTTGGGATAGACAGCTCTCTTCTCTCTAAAATTCTTAGTGGTAAAAGAGAAGTCTCACTTGATCTTTTCCTCTCCGTTAAAGACAAGCTTATTGTTGATAAGGCCCTCATTAGCGCTTCTTTAATAAAGCTTGAAGAAGAAAATACTGTGAGAAGCTTTAGGCTTAAAAAAGCTAGAGAGGGCCATACCATTTTAAAACAATCTCATTTTGAAATCATAAAAGATTGGAGGCACTACGCCTTTTTAGAGCTCTTAAACTTCTCAGACTTTCAAAACTCAGAGGCCTGGATGGGTGAAAAATTAGGTATTACTGAGAGCGAAGTTAAAATGCTTATTTCTCGCCTGGTAAAAACTGAGTTATTAGTCATTAACAGTAAAGGAGAGTGGATAGATTCAACAAACGGTCTAAGCTCCCACGTTCTAGAAAATGGAGAAGTCTCAATAGCGAATAAGCTTTATCAAGAAACCTTAATTGACCTCTCAAAAGACGCCCTCAGAAATACGAACATAGAAAGAAGAGATCAGTCATCTATTATGATGGCGACTTCAATTGATAAGGTTAAGGCCGCCAAACCAATCATCAAAGAATTTAGAAGAAAGCTATGTGCTTTTTTAGAAGAGACAAACGAAGTCGATTGCCTCTACCAATTAGGTGTTTCACTTTTCCCCCTTGTAGAGAGTCAAAAAGAAGAGGTGCAAGATGCTATTTAAAATATTAATTCTTTTGTGCCTTAGTAGTTCTCTTTTTGCTCAAGAAAAAACTTACCTGGTTGAATTGATGAAAAAACCCATAACAAAAGAATCAATTGAGCTTGAGATCACCCTTAAAATATTGAACGGTCTTAAAATTCCTGAAAGAAGAGAGCTTATTGATAAAGAAAAACCGGCGAAGTTTGATAAAGAGGTAGAAGAGCTTTCTATTTCTTTAGGAAGAGAAGGCAACGGCGGAGACGAAGAGGCCCTTAGTTTCGCGAGAATCTCTGAAGAGATCATCTCTCAGATCGAATCTCAGAAGTCCCTTGTCTTCACAAGTAATAAAGATTTTGAGAACTTTGATTTAGATCAATTTATCGAGGCCACAAGGCATACCAAAATATACTTTATCGATTATAAGCTCTGTTCTAAAATGGGCGACTACCGCTGCCCAAAAGAAAAAGGCTTCGTTGCTAAGAACTATCCCTCTATTTTAGAAATACATGTGAATCAATCAAGATGGGAGAAACTAAACAACACTGAAAGGCTCAATATTGTCTTTCACGAGTACCTAGGTATTCTTGGAATTGAAAAAGGCCGTTATAACTTAAGCTCGTCTTTAGTTACTAATGCTAATGAAGATATTAAGGCCTCTAAAGTTCATTGCAGCATCACCTTTATAGATAAATCAGACTTTAGTATCTACACCGCAAGTATTAGTGGAAACAAATATGATATCAACGCAAAACTTCTTCCCCTAAAAGCGGAAGGAAAACTTACTCGCTTCGTAGCTCCGGTCATCATCTCAACAGGATACTTAAGAGTTCAGGTAAAAGAGGGATATGAGAAACACGGCAGCCCATGGTTCAAAGAAAACGGCGCTGAATTAATCAAAGAAACCGTCCTTTTCGAAGGCGCCGTTTCAGGCTCTAAGAAAATCCAGAACAAAGACTTTGCCCTTCAGGCCAGCTGCATGGGGCTCTAAGCTCGAAATCTGACTAAAAAACTAATGACACGAAACACAAAAGGCCTTATTTTGAATAGTAAGTCGTTGAAACTTTATCCCGAATGCATTAAATTAAGACTCCCTTGTGAAGCAATTCATAAGTCTGAGGAGACGTGCTCGAGTGGTCCAAGGGGACAGTTTGCAAAACTGTAAAGCCGCCGGTTCAAATCCGGCCGTCTCCTCCATTTAAAAAGCCACTAATCGCAAGATCTAGTGGCTTTTTTTTTATCTAGTTGTTTTCTAAAGTTGGTTTTACTTAGGTTAATCAAGGTTTTTAGAAAAGCAGTTTGCCTCCAGTTGCCGTCACCATCCTATTTTGTGCTTAAAATGTGCTTAGTTTGGGCTTAGAGAATTTGAAATAACCTCTAAGCACAAAAACTTCTTATAAACCCTTCATTTGACGACTGCTGGTAACTGGTGGGGAAAGAGAGGTGTTTTAAAAGTGGCTTAATCCCATGTTAAAATAGTGTATGAAAGACGGCAAAATTCAATTCGGCCCCGAGTCTAAAGAAGAACTAAGAAAGGATTTAAAGGAGACGGTTAGAGCTCTCTGGTGGACCTTTGTTCCCGTTTTATTAATACTGGTTGTTGGATTACTGGTTTTGTTTAAGTTTAGGGGAGTGATCCTTGGTTTCTAAGAGGAAAGTCTCATCGTGCTTTTTTATTAAACAGGACCTAATAAATAAACGCTGCATTGAAAAACTCTATAGAACATAAAGTGAAAGATTTTTAACATAAAGGTTAGACCATACCCTAATGAGAGGGGTCTTTTTCACTCGGACGACTTCCGAGGGGCGGCACCGATAAGTAGTATTATCATGCCCGAGACATCTTATACCTTCGGGAACACAAAATAATGCCCAATACTTGCAGTATTTTGTAGGGAATTAGTTTGGGAGTTATTTAGGGTAGTTTTGCTCTAGTAAATAGAGCTTTAAGTGTATAGAAATCCCCAGTTTTCTAAACTGGGGCCAAGTTAGTTACTTGATTGAAATTGAGCAAAAATATTTTGATGGTACCTCAGCATGAGATCCATCCGGTTGTAGCACAAGATCATTCCTTCTTTCTATTTTTAGTTCAAGGTCTTTAGAAAGAAGTTTTTCATTTATATAATCAAACTTTACCTTGAAAAATTTTCTAAAGAAAGAAGCGTCATCATAACTTAAGAGAGACCGATTTATAAGTTTTAAGATATCTTCTTTCTTTTCATAAAAGTCTTTAAAGATAGCCTGGATAAGTTTTTTATCTATTAAAGAGCATACGTAACCGTGACCCCAAAAGATCAGATAAGGATTTAAAAAAAGGTCTGCAATTCTTGTTTGGTTAAAATCATAAGGAAGAGGGAGGAATTTATTATTTTTGTTTTTATAAATCTTATAATTATGAAATTGATGGTCGTTAGATGGGTTTCCGATTCCCTCGTCAGAATTACCTATAAGCCAGTTAAAGATTTTTGCTTTTAGAAAGTCTGTTTGAGAAAAGTTATCGGGATTAATGTTTTTGGCATCGTCTATATATCGAAGCTCCAACCTTCTTCCAAGATCCTTACTCCTTTCTAAAAAGAATCCATAGCGATTTACATCTTGGTGTGTTGATTGATCTCCAGTATTTATAAAATCAATCATAGCAAGACTAGAATAATATGAAAGATCCATTAGGATATTTTGAATCTTGTAAGTGTAAAACTCTCTGAGTAGATAGTTATTTCCACCAAGTATACCATATTCTGGCATTTGATCGAGGTTATTTTCAAAGTCATTGCAGTGACTAACGAATTTTACCCCACTGCCCTTCTTAAGGAAGATGAAATCATTAATGAATTTAAATTTAAGCGGTGGGTAATCACAATTCGGAAGAAGTGGTCCATCTGAAGAGCCCCCTCGACTTAAACCTGCTCTATGGTTACCTCTAATTTTCATTTTAACTTCTACTAGCTTTTGTTCAAAAGAAAGGACCGCTGGATGATAAGTACGAGTCTTTTTATCACGATTCTCCCAAGATTTTGTAAAGTCACCTTTTAACTTAAGCTGAATCACTTCTGATGCATTTACATGAAAAGCTATCATGAATAATAAAAATGTTATCTTACCCACTCTTCTTCCTTCCCTCGTGTAAACTCACATATAGCTAACTTAGTGTCTAAAAAAATGTAATTATCCACAGTAGACTACTTAAAACCCTCAGCTTTGTCGAAACCTACACCTAACCCTATTTCTAGAGCATCATAACCATACGAAATAACGCTCAAACCTAGAAACTTAAAAACTAGGAATATGTGCCAACTAAAGTTTTATTATCAAGGTAATGCCCAATATTCACAGTATGGTTTAGCCAATGAATTTGGGGTTATCTCCAAAGCTAGAGTTAGAGAATAGATAGGACTCTTCATTACTACTCTTAACTTATTAATATTGCTAATTTTTAACGTGACTTAGACAGAATCAGTATAATTGTGTCGACCATATTGAGTTTAGATATATTTAACAGAGCTATAATTAAAGAATGGATAAAGATATTGGAGTATTTTTTTTGACTTGTATCTCGTACTTGATGATTTTAGCCTCAGCTTTAAATGACGGCTTTAGTGGCCCCTATTTAGGGATACCTTTCATTATCTACGGGCTTGGAAGGATGTATTCAGGTTTTAAGAAACCCAATCTATATTTCTTTTTTGGGTTAATCATTTTTTCGATCTTTATTACAATGAGAGTTGGAGATAGAAGTCGATTTTCTTTTGTTTATCCAATTGTAGGCGAGGAAATTATAGTTTTAAAAGATACGACGATTTCGAGTTCAGCATTTAGGCCTTACTCTATTAATTTCCACGATTGTGAAAAGAGGGATGCTAAACGTTATAAGCAAAGTCCTTGCCGAGAGTTTATTTTAAAAAAGGGAAGTAAATTTAAAATTACTAGAAGTATAAAAATGGGCAATCCAGATATAATGGGAGTTAGTTTTGATTTGGAGTTAGATCTTGATAATGTAGGCTTAGCCCAAGAGATCATTAATTATACTAAGTTTAATGAACAAAATCTGGATTTTCGCGTTGGTTATTATCGTTTTTTAGATACTGTCGGAGCGCGAAAACACAAAAATGTTTTAAAAAACGGAAAGCTGTATATCAGTGATTGGCAGCTTTTAAGGTATGATAAACATTTTGACTACAATTATAAAGAGATAGAGAAGTTTCCTCGCCCTCTTGAAATTCTAACAGCACCTCTGATCATTATTCTCTATTTCCCTATTCTCGGGCTATTCCTTCTTTTAATTTTTTTCGTTTATATTCACGAAGGGAAGGATGAGAGAACTAAGAAGGAAGGCCTTCGAGATTGATTGGTAATAAGAATACAGATAGAACAAAACGTGCCATGAATTTTATTTTAAAATAAGTGAATCTTATCTAACTTTCAAAGTAATAAAGTTAAGGGAATAAATGATGGATGAAGATAAAGAAGATAAACAACTTTTTAATATTTTTCTTATAGGATGTATTGTCATCTATATATTTACTTATTCTGTAGGCATTTCGAATTCCTGTGACTCTTCTCCGCATCTAATCTTTTTTAGCTTCATTTTTGGCTTTCCGTGGAGCTTGGCCTTCTTGGATCTTTTTGAAGGATGGCTTAAACACATTCCTTCTTTAATAAATCCAAGTATGCTTTGCCTAGGCCCTCTAGATAATTTGGCATACAGCTTTTCGATTATTATTAATTGGATGTTAACTCTTCTAGTATATCGATTTTTAACCGATAGAAATAGATGATCAGTATATTATCAATTACCAATATAAATGAATTTGTTGGAATTGCTTTTGCAAAACGTAATTGAAAAAAGGAAGCAGAATGGTCACAATTCTTTTTTAGAAGGTAGCCGGACTTGTATCATGCTTATTAGAGAAGAATACTAAGGATCCCGGACTCTACTTAAGTGTTTATTCTCTAAAACTGTCAGAACTTTGGTCTTCATCTTTTTTTGCTCTTTGATAATCTTACTTAAATTAAGAGTTAATAAGCATAAAGCTTATCCTTTTCCCTTTAAATAGTAGGAGTTTGAAATGAAAGTTTTAATTTTAGGAATATCAATAATAATGATGTCGCAGGCCTTTGCAAGAACTAGCCAGTTTCGCGGAACAAACGATCACGGTACTTGTTACGTAGAACTAAGTGATAATCAAATGTCTATTGTAGATGATAATAGAGAGTCAAAGAATATTGTTCCAGACGGTGGTTTCTACCCCAATGAAATGAGAGAGATCTGGTCAAGATCAACCTCTTTTAAGTCTATTGAAAAATCAAGTTCACCTCTAAGTTTTGGCTCTGTTAACTTTAGTTTTACTTTTAATTCGGATCATGAATTACGTGTTGTTTCTGTTGAAGAAGGGCAGAGTTTCTATTGCTCAAATCTCTCTTATATTCACTATGACTTTCGAAAATAGAAGAAAAAACGGCTGATTTCTTTTCCTTCGAGTGTACAAAGTTTAGACAGTTAAAACGCTTAGATGACCTTCTAAGTGTTATCGGAACGAATTTTTAGGCACATAAATTGCAACATAAGCCATACACCCATTAGTAACGGAAATAACTATGAAACTTCAATTACTTGTTAGCTTTATCGCTACTTTGCTCCTAACTTCCAATGCTTTCGCAGAAGTTCCCTACCTTTATGGTGAAGGTGAACTCGGAACCAAGAGTCATAGCGATGAATTAGAGAAGAAGATAGAAGATAGCCTTCTTACTGATGGTGATATTGATTACGTTAAGCTTTATTCTAAGATGGTTTTCTTAAAAGCGAAGATGGCCCAATATGAAAATGATGTTTATCAAAATCTTTATATCAGATCGATTGAAGATCATCACTTAACTGCTAAGCAGGCCAAGAAAAAAGCTAAAAAGAGGATTACTTCCAATAGAAGAACTTTGCTTGCCTTTGATGAGGCCTTATTAATCCTTGATAAAGTTAAAGATTATACTCTTGATGGGGGAAGCGTTAATGACCCCGCTATGAAGAACCAGATCGCCAAATATGGAATCTATCTTTCATTGATTGATACTTATTTTCAAGAAGATGTTGACCGTGCAATGATTGACGATATTCGAAAGATTTCTAAGTTATTCTATAAGTTCAAAAGAAAGAATACTAATAAAGACGAAGCCTCTAATCTTCCTTCTCCAAGTGGAGAGGGTTTTATGACTCAAGGGGAAATAAAGGACTTAGAGAAATCAGGCGTTGATATCTCTACTATTGATCCAGGTTCAAGTGCCTTTTGGGAAAAGAACAATGTTGAAGACTTTGATCCAAATGATGAAACTTGGAAGGGACATGTTCTTTTTCAACCAAAGGATCAAGAGCAGGTTCTTCATTATAAGAGAATGGCCGATGGTACTATTAAGATGAAGGCCTATTGGTTAAATTCCAAAAAAGAAGAAGTAGACGTTACCATAAGAATGTCTAAAGAGATTCATTCAGGAACTCTTGGAAGCTTACTCTTTCGCTCCCTTGGTTATCATGCGACGCCTACTGTATTTAGAAAACACGTAAAGTTAAAATTAGGAAAGACAACTTACGAAGAGTTTCTCTCTCACCTTGATAAGAATCATGGTGGTGGAATGACGGATATTTCAAACTTTGTATCTTCTTATAATGCTGAAGAGAACTCAGTCATTCTTAGGTATATTGCTTTAGAGGCCTATCCTACTAAAGATTACTATAGAAAAATGGGGCCTTATAGAACAGGCCAAAATGGTTATGACAATAGAAGAGAGTACCGGGCCATGGTTATGAGTGGCGCCTTATTAAGTCTTAATGATGCTAAAAGTAGGCAAACAAGAGCTGATATCTTTAGAGATACTCCAGATAGTCCATGGCGGCCGATGATCTTTCTTTCTGATCTTGGTTATTCGATGGGGTCATACTTAGTCTATGATAACCTCTCTTCAGTTAATGACTATGTCACTGATACAACCCATGACCGTAAGAACTCAGTCACCGTAAGGTGGATGAATAGTTATGGTTATAAGAACTTTGAACAAACAACATACGCTGATGCGAGATGGTGGATTAGAAGAGCTAGAAAGTTAACTTCACCTAAGATTTATCAAATGGCCATCAATGCTGGTTACCCTGAGCCCGTTGCAAGACTTTACGGTAAGAAGGTAGCTGATAGAATCAATAACTATATTGAGGCCTTTCGTTTAAAAGAAGAAATAGGTCTTATTGAAACTGAGAGTTATGATGAGATTCATAAAGAGTTTCCTAAGTACGTAAATAAAAAAGGGAAGATCCAGGCTTCGATAGATCAAGAAGATAATTCAAATATTTCTCATGTAGCCTACTTTGGTCTATGGCACGAAGGGCTTGGTATTGCAGGAGCTACTGTTGCTAACCTTATTGTTAATGGAGCAACAGAGTTAAGCCTTAGTCAATTAGGTGTTGTTAGTACGACCTTTAGTCTCGGAGAAGGGGTACTAGATTTTGATGTTAAGTATAAAAAGAAGCGAACTTTTGATGTCAATAAGAACAAATCAAAGAGTCAAAGAAGGATCCTCGTCATTGATACTTATACCTTAAGTATTCCTGTTGGAAGCCTTAATGGAAGTATCTTAAATCAAGATGTGGGGATTACTCTTCCTCTTAATTATAAGTATGAGTATGAATTCACTCATTATCATACCTACGACACAGTTAAAGAGGCCTTTAAAGCTGACTTTTTTAAGACCTTTGACCCAAGAAGGCTTTCTTCTATTGCTAAGAACCTTAAAAAAGGTGAGCAAGTAAAACTCTCTAAGAAGCACTCCTTTGATATCGGATCTTTTAAAGCCGATGTAACTGATTACGCTTCAGTTAACCTGAGTATTCTAGGTCATAGCAAATCTAAGCTTTCAGAAGTTCTCTTAACGAAGTCTGATGATCATATAGAACTCTCTAGCAGCAGGGTAAAATCTGGTAGCTGGAGAACAGGATTTGATATTAAGGCCATCTTAAAACTTGGTCTCGGCGCTTCTAAGACAAAAAGAATGGAGCAGTTCGAACTAAACAGGGTTAGATTAGATGATCTTGATGAAGGGATTAATGAAGTTGATCTCAACAATGCTTTTAGAGTGGCCTTTGAAAAGGGCGACTTTAAGAAGATTAGAAAATACTCAAAGAATGTACAGATTGATATTAAATCTAAAGTGAAGAACTGGCATGCTGGGTTGTTTTGGTGGTCAAAGTATTCAACATCAGATTTTATCGAATATGATGTTAAGTCTGATGTTAAAAAGAAGCTAAGTAGAAAAGCTTATGTAGCTAGGCAATACAAGTCAACAACAAGAGACTTTGGGAAGTTCTATATCGAAGACTTTGACTTTGGTGCCATAGGCTTTGCCGTAGACTTTGCAGGAACCCGTATTAATGAATCAAAGGTGATGGGGACCTCTTTAGAGTTGGTTCTTAGTAAAGATGAAAAATCAATTGATGATATGGTTTTAAATATTACTGTTATTAAGAATGATAATCACGCTACGAAGAAAGAATTGAAAAAAGAGCATCTTGATTATTTCTCCAAACTAGTAGGGGAAGATGATTACTTCAATTTTCAGATTCCAAAAGAAGTTAAGTACTATTCACCTTTAACGACGACTCAGTACTGGCAAATTAGCAAAAAAGGATTAGAGAAGTTTGTTGAGAAGTTTACTGCCAGCAAAAGATGCAAGAAAACTTGTCAAGAAGAGTCGGCTCAAATTGAGGCATTAGAAAAAAGATTATCTGGCGCAAGTAAAGAGGGTTTAAAGCCAATCGTAAAAGATATTATGGCAGCTTATATCGGTCTTATTGAACGGGCCATTGGTAAAAGAAACAAAAAGATGAGCTCTCTAAGAAAGTATATCTCTAAGAAGCAATACTTTATCTATACCAAACTAAGTAACGTGAATAAGTATACTGTTCCTATGAGTTTTACTAAAGAGATGGACCTTTACGGAAAACCTCTTGGTAAGTATCAAGGGCCAAGCTTTCTACAAAAATTTAAGCGCTCACATTATCTTAAGCACTTTATAGATGTAGAAGCAGTAGCTCCGAGTTTATAATTTCTCTTAGCACCCTATAAATAAAAAAGGGGTGCTTTTATTTTTACTCTAAAAAGAAGTGGTCACAGCACATTCTTTAGGCACCTAGAACTCCTGTAAATATGATAAATTCATTGTTAAGTAACCGATTATTCGTACACTTACGACTTACTTTAGAACAGTAGAAGATCTTCATTTATAATGAAGAGATAACTACCGAAAAGAAGTCACTATTATGATGAAACTCTTTACCTTTTGTATTTTTCTTATGTTTGCGGATCTTTTGGTTGCGGCCCCTAGAGTTTTAAGTTTTGATCTTAATAAAGATGGAGTTAAAGATAGGTTTGAATACTATGAGGGTAAGAAGTTAATTAAATTAGAAGAAGATAGAAATAGTGACTCTAAGATTGATTTTGTTACGCTTTATAACGATCTAATATTTTATAAGATTGAAAAGCAGGACACTAATCGAAATGGGAAATTTGACCGAGTCGTCCTTTATAAATTCTTAGGCAAAGGAAAGACCAGAATTCAGACCAAAAGAGATTCAACGGGTGATGGCCTTTTTGACATTAACTTTTTTAAAACAAAAAACTCTATTCAAAAACAAGATAACTGCAGCGAGGAGTTAAATAGCCTCCCAATTCTTAATGAAGTAAGTGAGACGGCGTTTAAGGCTGCTGCGGAATTAAGTGAAGGGCTCTTACCGACAGATTTTGGGCATAATATAGATAAGTCCTGTATCAGTAAATGGGGAGTAGGATTCCCTGGCATTGTTAAGGACTCGATAGAAAGAGGGCTTAAGTGTCTCTCTAAGTTAGCAAAGGAATCTTCTAACACAGAGGGAATATCTGGAGCGGCAAGAAACTACCGTGACATTGAAAAAATATTATCTCAAAAGAAAGTCTCTCTAATATGTTCTGAGGATGATTATAGCTGGACAGGAACACGTGCACATGCTTCAACCTCAGAGAAAGATGAAATTAAAGGCCTAGGTATTAGTCATCCTTTTATTTCTCTAAATCCAAAATATCCTGAAAATAAAAAGGCTGCGACCAAAGAAGAAATTGAAGGTATAAAGAAGACCATTTTCCACGAGCAGATTCATAATCTTGGTTACTTGCATGGGCATGGCGTTGAGTATGCCTATACTTGTGGTGCTTGTTGTTTTGATGATTATGGGGGAGACGAGGGAAAGAAGGCAGCTTGTAAGATTTGCACGGGTGATTATAAGAATGCTTCTGGAAAAAAATACTTAGAAGATATGGTGAATTTCTCAAAACTCACCTATAACGAAGACTTAGGGCAAGAAGTATCAATCAATTTCCTAAAGGAAAACCCAAAGAGCATGAGTGGCATGGCCAACTTAGCCAAGATAAGCTCCAACCTCTTTAACCCGATTGGTTATCATCTTGCTTTAATTGTCGAAAATAGAAACAAGGTAATCTCAAAAGAAGATCAATTATTGTTAGAAGAGGCAAAAGCAAAAAGGCCTGAGGATGGCAGTTTATCAGGAGAAATCCTGGCAAATGTCTATTATCATTTATACTTTGAAAAAGATGGAGAAGCGGCAGTTTCAATCTTGAATAAGAATAAGGATCTTCTGAAAAATGACCTTAAGAAAATGGACGAAGCCAGTCAGGGTACTAACTTTATGGTTAGTGAACTTAAAGAGTCCACTTATAACTTAATCTACGATATGTGGGTAAATCGTTATGCTCCTAATAACAAAATAGACCCTGATTCTCCTGAATCCGTTTCACGTAGGGCCTATGAACTTCATAATTTCTTTAAATAAGGATGACTGATTCAAAATGTTCGTCGTTACGAAGAGGATTGTAAGGCCCTCTCCTTTTAATTCTAAATATCTCGGCATAAAAGCTCTTTAATTTAAAAAGGAGAGCACCTATGAAAAGTTTATTAATATTTATTTCAATTGCCGCTATATCTTTAATACCCTCTGTTTACGCCAGTGAAGTTAAGAGTATCGAATGTTTCTTTGATGGCGGAGGCTATGATGATGAGTATATCTTTCTTTCAATCAAAGAAGATGGCACAACCCTGGACTTTAAGTACGAATCTTACAGAGGTGAGCTTCCTGGCTTTCAAAAATTAAGTGAAAGAGTCTATGGGCATTCGCTTGATTCTGAGAAGATTTATACTGTTGTTAGTTTTAATAAGGACCTCAGCAAAGCGTCTATGCTCCTTAATTACAAAGCTAATGGAGAAGAGTTCTTTCGCCAGGACTTTGTCTGTAAATAGAATTCCTAAAAGTAATCTTTGTAGTTGACCTACGAATTTAAACTGAAATCGATCACTTAGAAGAGGGAGGGGGTTATAATATTACCATCCCTCCTTTGCATCTTGTTTTTCCCCTGATATCGCACTAAGGAACCTTTAATAGTGAGAATCATATGAAAGCCATCATTACTTGTATAACCTTAATTCTAATCTCTTCATCAGCCTCGGCATCCTATCTCGAAAAATGTCAGTTTGAAGCAGAAGTTAAGACGATCACTACTCTAGCTAAGCTTGGGGATTCAGTTCAAGAGCAAAGATTAGTTGCTATTGTTGAAATTAAAAAGGTTCTTGCTGATCAAGGAAGTCATGTTCCTAGTGCTTGCGCGAGACATTTAGATAATGACTTAAAGGTTCTAGAGATCTCTAAGCGTGAGGAACTAGTTGTAAACTCAAGAGTTAAGCTTGATTACTTCTATGCTAACAGCAGAGGTCAAAACACAATCAATCAAATAACTCGTTATACAATCTCTAAATAGTGATTCAAAACGGCAGGTGACTATTAAGTCACCTGTTTAATATCCTATTTTAAAAAGCAATATACTTACTACCAATATTTTCTTTAATAAGTTCAATGCCTCGCCCTTGTGGTGTTGCTCTATACCATTCTGATCTTCCGCGTTCGCTCCAAGTAGCTGCACCACTTGACCAGATGTGCTCCCCTGAATAGGTTTGATTCTTAAGTTCTCTAGTCTCTGTGCTTCTATAATAAGGAGAGGCCTTTCCTGTCGCTACGACGACCTGACATTGACTTGCCTTTGCGAGTTCATTGGCAAACTTAGTTGAAATATTACAAGCATAGACCTCAATAAGGCAGGTGTTACAAAAATTGATACTCTTATTGATGGCCGCTTCTTTTAATTCAGTTGAAATAACTCCTTCATTATAGAAATATGATTCTAAGGTCGACGGGGAAGCATAGATTCCATCTTCTCCTGTGTAACCCGGAAGACCATGAAATTCACCAGAACCTAGTTCATCAGGAGTTGACCTCCAACCATGGGCCGCAATGGTGACCTTTGGAATACAGTTCAACTTCTTTTCTCCGTAATACATATGATATCTTTCAATTCTTGAAGAGTACTCTTTTAAGGCGTCAAGAAAGGTACGCCCATCTTGCCAGTCAATAACGGTTTGACTTGTTTTACCTAGGATATTCTTAAAGATATTATCATTCCAGTTTTCTTGTTTTAGAAGGCCAAGACCTAGGCCACCTTCTTTTCCTGTTCTTCCATCATAAGAGAAGTGATCTATTCCATATTTTTCGAACCTTGTAATATTAAAGTCCTGCATCAGCTTTGATCTGTAAGCCTCAGCGACCTCTGATCTTTCAACCTCTAAGGGGAGACCTTCACCAGCGTTTAGTGTTCTTAGTTCCGCATAAGAAGTGCTTATTGAGAATATCGAAATCAGTGTTAATAATGGCCTAAACATTATGCTCTCCCTTTATATCTATTAAAATCTATTATCTAATTGAGTATCGTAAGAGCTCCGCCACAAGGGATGAGCCGTTGATATTATAATGAATATTAGTTCTCCAAAGCCTGCGACCAAGCCTTCTCGCCTCATGGGAATTGTCCATGGAAGAGTTGAGAACGGGATTCTTATAGCGCCTTATACGAAGGTCTGAATTTCCTTGGTAGATCTTATTTTTAAGGAATCTATTAGTATCGATAAGATTGAGGATCTTTGACTTAGACATCTTTCTATAGATGGCATCATAGCTGTCGATGATAAAGTCTCTATCGTATTGAAAATCTCCCCCTTCAAAATTAACAGGAACATTTGTCATTAAAAAGATCTTGGCCCTTGGTGAATGAGCTTTTATAAGCTTAATTAACTCCCAACTTTGACGTTCAAAATTAAGAAGATGGGATCTAGAGTTATTTTGAAAGATATTTAATTTAGCAGGAGCGTCGTTAAGACCAAAGCAGATTACATAGAAATCACCAGTTTTATCCCAACCTCTGTGTGTCTGGTTTGAATAATACTTACCAGTTCTTAAAAAATCTTTTGTCGTGGCCCCGCCTACAGCTGAGTTAACTGAAGTTAGTCCAGGAATAAAATAGGGTGTTTCAGGGTTTTGAATGAGGGAAGTGAATCTATAGTCAGTTCTTATTTGTTGATTATTTTTTGGATTAAGATAAGTCAGTGCAGTGTTTGAGTCCCCAAGAAAGACAACTTTCTTGGCAATAGCAGTTTGAATCGAAATGATGACTAAAAAGATATAAACACTAATTCTTGTTACTTTCATAAGTTGATCCTCGATGCGATCAACCTATATGAGATCTCTTTTTTAAGAAGATTCTTTTGGCCATTTTGGTAAAAAGTTCATTCGTTATGACGATAAATCAACAATAACGACTACTTCAGTAGGCCTTTGACGTGATCTATCTGGGTTACTGTCATAGGAACGACGTCACCAACACCTTCTCCAAATCTTCCACCAATTCCACCCCAGTCATTAACCTTAACGGTGATCTTATCTTTTGTGTCCTTAGTATTAGCAAAGACCACCTTTCCATCAAAGCAGTAGATCTCTGTCTCACCGAGAAGTTCACTAACAACAACTAAGAAGTCGGTGCCTCGAACGGCCATAGCGGCGGTCTTGGTTCTTATAAAACCTTTCTTAGAAGAGGGTCCCTGAGTGGTCCATCTCATGAGCCCGTCGAGGATAATAAAGGGAGAGCGTTCTAACTTCTTTGGATAAGTAAGCCTGACCTTCGAGTTTGCACTTAGGGCCATGATGCTATTGTATTTTGTTACTCTTAATTTGAGGTAGGACTTTGCTTTTACTTCAACAAGTCCATTTTCTTCGAGGGAAGTAGTGTTTGTTATTTGCTTACCATTATAAAGGACAGTTCCCTTAAACTTTACCACTGTGGCGGTGATCTTCGAATGAGCATTGATCGAGAGGCTAAAGCTAAGAAGAACTAAGAGTAGTTTCATTAAGATTCCTTTATTGATTTATCTTAATATTTACTCATAGGCAGGAGCATGCGTAAAGGGTTTAAGTTTATTTTAGCCTTAAACTGCCTCCTACGCCCTACTGAAGGGGTTTTATGAACATCGATTCTCTAAAGATGGAGCTATTTGAAGCCGATAAGCACTAAGTGATTGATCAAATGAATAGGCCATAATGAACCAGTTATTAAAGATTCTTCTTTTTCTTTTATTTATCTCTAAGCCTCTAATGGCCAATGAAGTCACTACGTTCTCAAAAGATATCCTGTCTCTTATACACATCTCCGAGCCCACGAGACTAGGCATGATCTCGTA